>ERZ839767.1959-NODE-1959-length-28910-cov-3.118177_pt1 | contig 28910 bp, 12 predicted proteins | sample MGYA00519879_ERZ839767 | MGnify/ENA primary metagenome ERZ839767 (study PRJEB31850, sample SAMEA3708852) | human gut metagenome | biome: human gut; feature: human-associated habitat; material: faeces | place: China | collected 2014 ... | reverse complement strand
TCTCCGGGAAGAATTTTGCCAATTCGCAAGATAGTCCGCGAGAGTGAATGTGGATGTGAGTAAACCAGGAGGCAGCGATAATGCTTACAGAAGAAAGATACAATATCATATTAGAACTTTTACGTGAAAAACGCAGTGTGACGGTAGCTGAGATCAAAGATAGACTTGGAATATCAGAGTCAACGATTCGGCGTGATCTGAATGCATTGGCACAAGAAGGAAAATTAACCAAAGTATTTGGTGGTGCGGTTGCGCCGGATAATGTTTCCAATGGAATAGAGTTGTCCGTTCCCCAGAAATTGCAGGTCAATGAGCGGGAAAAAAGGCTCATCGCCGGTTACGCAGCAGCGATGATAAAGCCACATGACTTTGTGTATTTGGATGCAGGAACGACAACCGGATATATGCTGGAGTATCCGCTGGAGACCAGTGCAACCTTTGTTACCAATGCAGTAAGTCATGCCAGAAAGCTGGCAGTAGCCGGATATCGTGTGCTGTTGGTTGGCGGAGAGCTTCGTGGTACAACGGAAGCAGTTGTTGGTGCACAGGCGGTGTTATCACTTCAGGAGTATCATTTCACTGTTGGATTTTTTGGAACGAACGGATTGAGCAGAAGACAGGGTTATACAACGCCGGATGGCAGCGAAGCGCTAGTTAAAAAGACCGCGCTTCGTCAATGTGCGAAGGCTTATGTCTTAGCAGATCGTGCAAAATTTGATGAAGTCAGTTCTGTGACATTTGCTGCCTATAGTGATGCACAGATCATTACGGATTCCATACCGGATCATTACAAAAAATATGGTAATATAATACAGGTTTAGGGGACGCCCTAAACCTGTATTTTTCTTTTGAACATTGTATCCATGTTGATATAATTCAGATTGTTTTTCATCAAACCCAAATTTATTAGATACAGGTTTACTTTCAAAAGTTTCATCTATTACTTTGCATAAAATAACACCATTTATTTTATCAAAATCATTTTTTAAAATGATATAAGCATCACATTGATGGCAATATATAGCGTGTGAAATTTCGAAACCTATATCTCCCGATTCATATATCACAGGAATTTGAACAGTTATATCTGAGGTTGTGTGTTTTTTATTTATACAACTGGCTGTCGTTCCTTTTACCTGTAAAGTTATTTTACTATGAATATCTAATAGGTGATGATAATTCATATAAAGAGAAATATTTGTACGATCAATATTATTTTGAATGCTTTCTAATTCTTCAAAAGTGACATACTTTTTATCACAAACATCACATTTAAAAATTGAGATTTGTTTATAATCTTTTTCAGAAGAATTATAATAGTAATCTTTAACATTATTCATTGATGCATGACAACAAGGGCATACTTCATCAGGAGTAAGATATAATTCTAAAGATTCATCGGATTCTTTAGAGGATTGTACAGTTTCATTATTATCAAATTTATTGTCATCCTCTTCTTCTGTATCTATAGGAATAAGAAAAGTATCAAATTTTTGATAATACTCTTTAAGATATAAAGCATCTTGAGATTTTTGAAGGAACATATTATTATCTTTTTTATTTAAATCAGCTAACTCTTTATAAGCTTGAAGAGATAAATTAGCTTGTACATTCTCTAACTCTCTTTTAATAGAGTTAATAGCGTTATTGATATTAGCAATCTCTTGAGAATTTTCATCTTTATATTTTGATAGTATGTCAATAATTTGTTCATCAAGCATTTTATATGTTCCTCTTTTCTACCATTCGTATTTGCATGAATTACAGTGAAATTGCTTGCGGATTTTAGAACTAAATATACCAAATAATCCTACGCTTACTGCTTTTGAAGTTGTTGATATTTTGCGAATATCGGTAGAACCACAGGTAGGACATTTTGGAATGTTTAATTCTGTTTGAGAGATAACTACATCATTAGCATTAAATTCTGTTATTTTGACAGCACCTCCCACTTCTTCTATTTGTTTTTTAATAGAATTAGCTTCATCTAAAGAGATGTTAGTTTTTATGAGTAAGAGATTGTCTACTACGTCTTTTCCTCTTTTTAAATCCAATCCTGTAATTTCACGAATAATTTTGATAAGCTTAACTTTTTGCTCACCACAATGTATCAATCTTATGGAATACGCAGTATTTTTATTATCATTATTAGATTCTTCTAGTGGATAACCACAATGAATACACTGTTTTGATTTATCTGATATTTCTTTCCCACATTCAGGACATTTAATAAGTGCCATGACAAATACCTTCTTTCGTTTAATATTTAGTATATTTTATCATATTTATATAATAAATCCAATAATTATTTATAAATATTAATGCAAGTTAAAGCATATACTGATATTCTCAAAGAATCTATTTTAAATCCTTCAAACGGTAATTTAAAAGAAAGTTTAACATTACCATTTGAGTCTTTAAAGAAATTTGCTGGCACTAAAATTGGTGCGTTAGGTATCAGCCTTACTTCTATCTTTGCCGCCTATAAAGCATTTAAGGCTGTAGATAGTAAATTTGGATTAACTTATAATGGTGCTTATGGAAATACAAGCAAATCATTAAAGAGTGTTCAAGATACAAAATCGCAAGTTGATGATTTACAGTCTAAGGTTAATGGGTATAAAGAATCTTTACAACAGATTGCCACAAATAATGACATTGATGTTTCTGGTTTAGAATCTGTAGATGCTATTATTCAGAAAATTAATAGCGTAGGTGGAATTTCTTTAGTGGATCAAGCGGAAGTTCAGAAAGTTCAAGTCGCAAATACTCAATTAAAAGGTACTCTGAAAAATAAACAGAATATTCTATCTCAAGAACAAAAAGAAGCTGCGACAGATGCCGAAAAGAATCTGAAAAAGAAAGTCAGTCCTAATGTTATTCAAAATGAAGATGGTAATTATGAATATATTGGTGCAGGTACAGGTGTAGGAGTCGGTACAAATCCTAGACCTCAAAATGTAATAGATGCGACTGCACAGGATTTGAAAGGATATCAGGAATATTCTGATAAAATCGCAAAACTTCGTGAAAAACAATCAAAGGCTACTTCTGTTTCTGAATCGAAAGCGATTGAAAAACAGATTAAAGAAGCAGAAACAGCAAAAGATAAAATTGGAAGTAGCTTGGATAGTAGACAAGAAGAATTATCTACTATGATGAAAGCTTTATCTGTTAATGGCGAGGGTGTTGAAGCACTTGCTGAACATAGTAAAGGATTTAATAATCTTAAATCAATAGTAAATGCTATTTCTAACAAAGACCTTAATAGCACAGAAAAAGCGTTAAGTTCATTAAATTCATTTTTTGATGGGTCTACTGGTAAAAACGCTATTAAAGAAGAATTACAAGATGCTGTTAATTCTGGACAGGATTTACAGACAGCTCTAAGCAGTATTGGATTGTCTTTAAATGATTTAGGTATTGACAAAATTTCACAGCTTAAAGATTACTTAGATAAAGCATCTGAGTCTGCGAAAAAGACAAATGATTATCTTGATGGTACAGTAGACAGTGTAACCAATGCTTTTGATAATACAGAAAATCAGGATTCTGAATGGAAGAAAATGTCCGATTATTTATCTCAGGCAAATGACCTCTATAAGAAAGGTAAAATCGGTACTGATGATTTTCAAGAATCTACTCAGTATATGTTCTGGGATAAAATCAATCCTGATAAAAAAGGTACTAAGTTTGATGCTGATGCATATGCAGAAAAATGGGAAGAAGCAAACAAAAAGAGAAAACGCTATTTTGATGCTGATAATCCAATGGACAGTGCCAATAATTTCATAAATGATTTAAAAAAGCATGGTTTAGCAAAAGAAAATGACAATGGCGATATCACTTGGACAAAAGCATTTGATAGTTCTGCTAAAGCTGCAAAAGAATTAGACCTTAGTGTTAGTGCCGCTGAAACAGCAATGAAGAATCTTAGTAGTTATGGATTTGAATTTTCGGGTATGAATTGGAACGGAGAAAATCTAACTACATATAAAGAATCTCTTTCTGGAATCAAAGAAATCTATGATAAATTAGAAGATGATGGAAAAGGTGGATATAAGGAACAACTTGGAACTAAAATTGAAGGTTGGGATAAAAATGTTAAAAAATATAACAAAGATATGTCCGATCTTACAAAAGAAAAAGTTGTAAAAATCAAATTCGAGTATAATTTAGCAGACCTTAAATTGAAGTTACAAGAAGCAAAAACCAGTGCAGAAACTTCAAATACAAATGAGTCTTGGGGTCAGTATAATGCTGTGCAAAAACAGACTTTAAAACAAACTATCCAAGATGCTAAACATTACACCGATAAAAATGGTAAAAATATCCATGCTAAAAAGGCAGAGAAAAATGCAAATTTCCAATTAGCTGGTAATACTGCTGATGCAATAGAACGAGCTACATTGTTAACTAATGATGAAAATAAAAAGACATTATTACAACAACAAGCATCTTCTATTCGGGAACAACAACAAAAATTTATTGAAGATTTTATACATTCTGGTGAAAACTGGGAAAGTTATTCAAAGAGTCATAGAGATGATTTAAATAATCTTAATAAGTATAGTGCTAATGCAAAAAAGACATCTGCAAATACATTGGGTGTTAGCGAAGATAAAATTCAAGTTGAAGCACCTGATGAAGCAAAACGAAATAAAAAATCTTCTAAAAAAAATAAAAAAGATACAGAAGAAAAAACCGTAAAATATACTACTAATACAGATGAAGTTGATAAGACCGATAAAAAAATAAAAAGTGACAGTAAGAAACCTGTTGAAAAAAAAGTAAACTGTAAAGTAGATTCAAAAGAACTTGATAAAATTGACAAAGACATCAATTCTAAAGATGCTAAACAAAAAATAGTTGAGCTTGTTGGTAAAGACAATGCTACTCCTATCATTGAAAAATGGGATAGTATGGATGCCCCAGATAAGAACACCAAGTTATCTGGTAAAGACCAAGCAACAGCAATCGTAACTTTATGGAACGCCATGAGTGCAAATGATAAATTCTCTAGTTTAAGTGCTGAGGATAAAGCTACTGCCCTTGTTTCTATTTGGAATGGATTAACGGCAGAGCAAAAAACGGCAATTATTAATGGAGATAGTTCTGCCGCGGATAAAGCAATTTCAAAAGTAAATGTTCAAAAAATAAAAGATAAGTCATTTTCTATCAACGCAAATGATAATGCTAGTGGAACAGTTAGATCTATCAAAGGTGAAATTGATTCTGTACATGGAAAAACTGTTACAATAACTACAGAACATGTAAATGTAGTTAGAACAAAATCTTATGGGACTAAAGCATATAAATCTGGTGGAAGTCAACGATTCTCTAGTAATGGGCATAAATCTCATCAATTTAACGGTACATTCCATCCTTCTGTTCCTGCGAAAGCACAGGGAACTTTAAACTCATCATCTGTTGGTATACCTAAAAGTGAAAAGACTTTAATTAATGAAGTTGGAACTGAGGGTGTTGTTAGAAATGGTAAGTTAAACATCTACAATAATGGTTATCCTGCTCTTGTTGATTTACACAGGGGCGATATCGTCTTTAATTCGGAACAAATGAAATCCTTGGAAGAAAAGGGGTATATTACTAATAGTCATGCAAAAATTGTTGGTGGTATGTCTGCTTTTGCATCAGGTACAGTTGATGATTTAAGCGATGTACTTGATAATGATTATTTAGGTGATGTTACTGCTTATGCTCATGGAAGTTTAAATGGAATAACTGCTAGAGCTAAAACAGGAAAAGGTGGACATAGACCTGGATATTATACATCATCCACATCGACCAACAACAATAAGAAAACTACAAAATCTACCACTCATTCTACCACAAAAAAAACGAAATCCAACTCCGATAAATCCAAAAAGAAAACCACAAAAAAAGGTAAAACAACCTTAGAAAAATTTCAAGATTATCTTGAGAGATTCTTTGATTGGATTGAAGTACGCTTAAAGAGACTTCAAACTCAAACAGAACGGTTTGAAAAGAAAGCTGAAAATTCTCGTACATTAAGTGGAAGAAATTCTAATTATGAAAACGCCTATAAGAATACAAATAAGGAAGTTTCTACCAATAAAAAGGCTGTTATTAGATATAGAAAACAGGCAAATACTGTTAAGAAACAAGCTGTAAAACGTAAGATTGTTAAGCCAAAACAAGCAAAGAATCTTATTAAAAAGATTAAAAATGGTACGATTAATATTAATTCCTATGGTGAAAAAGCACAAGAGTTTATTAAATCATATCAAGAATATTGGGATAAAGCAGAAGAATGTCGCACAAATCAGCTTGACCTTCAACAACAACTATATGAGTTAGAACAAAAAAAGCTTGATTCTATTACAGATTATTATGATACTCTTGGTAATCTTTATAAATCACAACAGGAAATTTATTCTTCTTCTAATGATTTAATCAAAGCTAGTGGTGGTTCAGAGGGTACAAATTCTACTTATTATAAGAATCTTCTTTCTCAACGAAGTAAGCAAGCTACGCAAACTTTCACTCTTCAACAGGAAAAGAATGCTTATGAAAAAGAACTTAAAACTGCAAAGAAGAGATTTGGTTCAAATAGCAATGAAGCCAGAGAAGCACAGATTAAATACAATGAGATTGTAAAAGAATTAAATGATTCTAAGACTGCTTACGAGGATTTGAATTCACAGATTAGAGAAGTTACTTATAATTTATCTCAGTGGGCTATTGATAAATGGTCTGGTGTTGCTGATAGATTATCAGCCGCAGCTTCATTATTTAAGGTAAAGGATACTTCTAATGAGACTCGAAGAAAGAATCTTGAAAATACTTATATAGCTCAAAGGACTGCTAATAATAATACCATTGTATATTATGAAAAACTCTATAACGACAAGATTATGGAGCGAGATAAATATAAAAAAGATTCTACTAACTGGAATAAATTAAATTCTGAGGCTTCAGATTTAAGTGTAAAGATTCTTGGTCTGGCATCTGATAATGAAGAATTGAAAGATTCTATTCAGGAACTCCGCTTTGAACCTTTTGAAAAGATGAATGAAACCATTGATAATAATATCAATGATATAGAACATCTTATTGATCTTATGGGTGATGCAGAGACAGTTTCAGAAGATGGTGTAATCACTGATGTAGGTAATGCAAAGATTCTTCTCAATGTTCAAAAAATCAATCAGGCACAAGAAGCCATTTCTAATTATAAAAAAGAAATGGATGGTCTTGAGACAATGTATAAAAATGGTCAGATGTCAGAAGAAGATTACCTATCAAAGAAACGTGAAATTATCGAAGCACAACAGAAAGAAGCATCTACTGTTAAAGATAGTCGTAATGCTATTTTACAGATATATAAAGATTCTCTTCAAAAAGAAAATGACCTTTTGCAAAAAAATATAACTAAGAGACAGAATGCTTTGAAAGCTAAACAGGATTATTATAATTATAATAAGACTCTTCAACAGAAGAACAAAGATATTACTACCCTTCAAAATGAGATTGCAGCTTTAGAGGGTACATCTAGTGCAGCAGGTAAGGCACGTTTAGAAGAACTGAAAGCACAGCTTAAAGATGCACAGGATGATTATAATGATACTGTGAAAGACCATGAGAATGATGTCCGAAATGAGGGTTATGATAAAATTTCCGAGGATGCATCAGACGCTTTAGATAAAACTCTAAAAGCCTTAGATAGCAATTCTAAAATGCAGACAGATGTTGTTAATAAAATGCTTGATGGTATGGTTGAATCTTATGATGAAGCTTATGCAAAAATTAGAGATATTATCAAATCTTCTGGTACAGCGGTTTCGGATGCTACGGAGAAAGCCACCAATCAAACAAAAGAAGAATTAGATACTACCGTAACAAATGTCAAAAATGGTTCTACATCATCTTCTCCTACTCTTGGAAATGTTGATACTTCTATTATTAAAGGTGGAGCAAATGAATCTAAGGCAGATAAAGCTGTAGACCAGATTGGAAATCAGGCAAGTAAACCAGAGCCAACTTTAACACAAGAAGGACAAGATAGAAAAAAAGCTTCGGAAAACAAAGCAAAACAAGAAAGAGCAAAAGCACAAGAAAAAGCAAAGGCACAAGAAAAAGCCAATGAACAAAAGCTAAAAAATATTGCTAATCTTGAATCAAAATTAGAATCTGCTAATGTTACTTATCAAAAAGCATGGAAAAAGACTGAAAATCATTATGAAAAAATGAAAAAGAGTCATTATTGGAACTTTTTTACTGATTCAAAAAAGAAAAAAGTCAAAGCTCATAAAACTGTAAGTACAAATGGTTTACAAAAGGATAAAGGTCTTGGAGCAGCACAGAATCACAATGATTTTGTAAAAAAAGAGCAAGAAGCTAAATCAACCGCACAATATTATGTTAATCAATTAAAAAAACTTGGTAGAACAGCTTCTGTTATAAAACCTGGGAAAAATTTGATTAGTTCGATACTTACAACAAAAGTTAAAGGCTATGCTACTGGTGGAATTACAGATGAACTTGTTCCTGCAAATGATATTACTCAAGCTATTCCTGCATTAAGACATGTCATTACTGCAAATGGGGATGAAGGTTTAATCACTGCTCGTCTTGGCGAAATGATACTTCCTGAGAAGCCTGTCAAAAACTTAGTTCCAGATTTTATAAGCAATGTTGAAAAAGCGAATGAGATTCTTAAAGGTGGAGATTCAGGCGATGTTCATATTGAAAATAATCTGATTGTTCAGGGAAGTATTGATAAGGATAGTTTCCCTGGAGTCAAAAAGATGCAGGAAATGTCTTATGATTACATTGTAAAACAATTGACAGAACAACGTCAGAAATCAGGTTATAAAACTAAATTATAGTGTTCTATAAACTTAGAGTATCAGGATATCAAAGTTCTGGTACTCTTTTTATTAAAACTATAAAAATCAGAAAGGAGGTTTTATATGGCGATTTTTGGTAAATATTTTGAATTTAATGGGAAATCATCAGAAGATTTTGGATTGATGATTGCATCTTTTGATTTAATAGATTCTATTCCTATGGGTTTGGAAAGAAATGTTAATATTGGTGAAATGAATTATTATCGTTTAAAGCCTAATCACTTTGGGGCAATTTATACCAATCCTCTTCAATTTACTGTAACTGTGGTAAAAGACCCTGATTCTAGTGAGAGAAATTTCTTTACTCGTTCAGAAATCAGTAAAATTAATGCATGGCTTACTTCTCCCCATTTCCCAGAATTATTTCATATGACGGATTATGATAATGATATAGAGTCAGATGAATATGTAGATTATTTTGTTACTGTGCAAAATGTAGAATCTACTTTTATTCAAAGAGTTGTGGGATTAAAATTTACTCTTAATTGTGATTCTCCGTTTGGATATAGCGAAGAAAAAGTTATTACACTTTCAGAAAGCGAAAAAGAATATATTATTCAAAATAATACAGATGATTTAGAAAGTCATATATATCCTATTATCGAAGTTACTCCAAAAGATAATAAGGATATTACACTTATAAATATCACAGACAATTCATCTTCTATTACTTTCAATCCTACAGACGCAAACAATACTATTTACATTGACTGTCAGAGACTTACCATTAAAAATTATATAGGTTCGTTAATCCCTCTTGCTGATTTAAATATTTTAGACCCACAAAAAATATATTGGTTTAAGTTATTATCTGGACAGAATAAAGTTAAATTTTCTGGAAATGCAATGGTAAAAATTAAATATAGAGAATATAGAAAGGTTGGTGCATATTAATGAATTACACAAATAAATATGCTATCCAACAATTTTTATATATTGCACAGCCTGGAAAAAGACTTTTAGGTGTTATCGGTGGAGTTGATGAATCCACTGTCCAGATTAATAAAAAAGCAAATAATACTTTTACTCTCTCTTTTACTGTTTATGAAACCTATAATGGTGAAAAAAGTGCTTGGTATGGTTATCTCGATGAACTAATGGAAATTTATGTAGATGGAATTTGGTTTATTATAAAGAACCCACCAGAAGTAAATAACGATGGTAAAATTGAAAGTAAAAATGTTGAAGCTCAGTCATATGAAATTGAGCTTCAGAATTATGATATTCAAAGATTCAAAGTGGGACAAGGTACAGAATCATCTTATGAAATGATGTTCCAAAAGAAATATCCAAAAGAAAAATATCCTGATAAATATAAAGATGGATTACCTACTGTAAAATTTCATAACCCTGATGAACCAGAATTATCATTATTGCATATTCTTTTACATCACGCAGGTTTAATTCCTTCAAAAAAAGTAATTGATAGCGATGGAAATGAAATTGATAATTGGGTAGATAATATTGCAGATTCTCCTTGGCAGATTGGTAAAATTGATACAATGCCTAGATATGAAGACAGTTCAGGACAGAAATTACCAAAACCCAATTATCTTCCTGAAGAATCTTATGCTTTCAATATTGATAACTCTGATTTATACTCTGTTCTTACGCAAGATATTTCTAATGCATTTTCATGTATTTTTACATTCGATACAGTTAATTGTAAAATTAATGCAACTTATGTAGAACATTTAGGAAAAGACACGAATGCTTATGTTGGTTGGAGAAATGTTCAAAATACATTAAAAGCTACACGAAAAGATGAATTATTTACTTCTGTTACTGTATCTGGCGGTGATGGAATTGACAATATCATTTTGGCGAATTTTGGAGAAACAGATTTAGAGGACTATTCTTATCTTCTTGAAGATGAACGATATATTCCTACTACTCTTAAAGAAAAATATAAGGCATGGGTTGAATATCGAGAATCTAAAAGATTAGATTATATAAATATTCAGAAAAAATACGCACAGGCGCAAGACGTAGCAACAGAGATAAAAGCTAGAGTTCCTGTAGATGGAGCAACAGAAGATTGGGCTAGTAAATCCACTAAAGATTTAATGCAAGCATATGACGATTACACAGCTATGCTTCGTGGTTATGAATCAAAATATTTGAAAGAAGATGGAAGTTTTGATTTAGATGCGCTCAAAAATTCTGCTGATTGGGATAAATATGAACAGATTGTAAATTACATTCTCCCTACTATTATCAACAAATTAGTTAGTACAGATGATGAAGATGCATCAGATATTAAAGAATCTCTTAAAGATTATGGTACAGGAAATATTCTTAAAAATGCAACCTTTATCACTTCTTCTAATTGGATTGGAATTGATAATTCTCTTAGTGACTGTAATATTCTTGATAATCCACCTGTCTATGGTGCAACGAGATATATGTCTGTTCATAGTGATTCTAACTCATGTGGAATTAAACAGAAAGAGCTTGATACCAATAAAGGAAGTTTTTATACATTAAGTGCGTTTATACGTTCTTCTAATGCTACAAAAATTAAATTGGGATATTGTTCATCTAATGATAAAAATGATTACTCTAAAGTTAATTACACAGAAAGAGATATAACATCTACTTGGACAAGAGTTCAGATTACCTTTACTGCACCTTCTGATATTACAGAAGTTTATTTTTTATGTGAAGGTGAGAATATAAGTTTCAATATTACTGCTCCTATGTTTGAATTAGGAGAAAATGCATCTACGTTCCAATATTTTCAGATGGATAAGGATTATCAAAAATCATATCTTACTGACTGGAAATTATATGGTGTAGATGAGCTTACTATCTGTCAGAAAAAATATTATGACCAGATAAATGTGTTAAAAAAGTATTCTCAAAATTACGATACGTCAATTACTGATAATACAGAAGAGGTTTATAATTCTTATCACCAATTATATCTCGATTATAAAAAATTATATGATGATTGTACTTCTGCTCTTACTGAAAGACAAAAGGAGTATAACGATGTAATTTCTGAAAGAGATGAATATAAGAAAAAATATGACGAAATTGCTTCAAATGTAAAAAGGGAAAATTTTGGAAAAGTTCAGACCACTTATCCTGCTTTTACAAAATATGAAGAATTTCTTTTAAAAAAGCTCTATAAACATACGGACTATCAGAATGGAAACATTATTTCAACATCTATTACTTCTTCTGTAGAAAAAGTTGAAAAAGAATATCAGTTATACTTAGATGCAGTTGATAGATTATACGCAGCTTCTCACCCTCAATATACTTGGGAAGATACTTTAGATAACATATATGGTTTAGAGGAATTTAAGTGCTTAGTTGAACCATTAGATCTTTATAACTTTATTCACGTTGAAGTTAAGACGGATGGGACTTTTGAAAGATTAAGAGTTACGGGAATTACTTACAATCCATGTATTTACCAAGGGGAATTTACTCTAACATTTTCTTCTATGACTCGATATAAAACTAGAAGAAATGATTTTAGCGATTTATTAAGTTCTGCTCTTTCTGCACAGAAAAATTCTCTTACTCTTTCCGCAGGAAACTCTAAAGATGTTACAACTTATACTATTACCCCTGAATTTATAAAATCTTTGTTAGGTAATTCGTCATTCAATGCTTATATGACGAAAAATAATGAAAATAATATATCAGGAGTTACAGGAAATTTCACAAATCTCTACTCAAAATATATTGATGCGAAACAAATTACGGCACAACTGGTAAAAGCCGACAGTGCAGAATTTAAAACTCTCGTATCAGAATCTATCCAAACAGATATTCTCGCAACGAAAATCCTTAATGCAGATAAGGGATTCTTCGATTCACTCTCAACTAAAATTCTTGATGTTTCGCAAGCAAATATTGAAGATTTAATTGCAAAAAAGGTAACCGCAGATTATATCTCCTCAAAGCTTATTTCAGGTGAAAATGGAGATTTTATTGATTTTGTAAATTCAAACTTAAATTTCAAAAATATCACAACAGAGTTATTAACAGGTTCAAATAGTGATACTTTTATTGATTTTGTTCATGATAAAATGAAAACAGGAACAATTGAAGCAAAACAAATTCAAGGAGAAAATGGAGAAACATTTATTGACCTTGTGAACTCTTCAATGGACATCAATAAAATTTCTACAAAATTAATAACTGGTGGAGATGGAAATACTTTCATTAATTTCCTTGAAAATAAGATTCAGACAAGTGAGATCAGTGCAGACAAAATCGTAGGAATAAAAGACTCTAAAACATTCATTGACTTCGTGAACAATCAGATTCAAACAAGTACGATTACCACAGACCAGATTAAAGGTGGAGATGGTGAGACTTTTATTAACTTCTTAGAAAATAAAATCTCTACATCTACTATTTTGGCAGACCAAATCAAAAGCAAAGACGGTTCTTCGTTTATCGACCTTGTAGACGGACAAATAAAAATAGCTAAGATTACTGTAAATCAAATCAGTGGTGAAAACGGAAAAACATTTATAGATTTCTTAAATGACCAGATTTCTACCTCTAAGATAAAAGCCGACCAAATTATCGGTATCTCTGATTCGAAAACTTTCATAGATTTTGTAAAAAATCAAATTAATACATCTGAATTGAACACAAAAGTTGCCAATATCAATTCCTTGCTTTCTGGCTCTGCTGGTGTAGGTGATTTACAAACAATTCATCTTACAGCAAATAATGCGAATATTGATGAAGCTGTAGTTAAAAACTTAATCGCTGCAAAAATTTCTGTTGCAGACTTAATGACTCATTCTGCTTCTGCTGAATTAATCACTCTTATATCTCAAGATGGAAAGCCATCTATCGCATTTAAAGGTTCAACTCAACAATTTTATGATTCAAGCGGAAATGTCCGTATTCAAATGGGGCAAGATGCAAAAGGTGATTTTACATTTTCTCTCTTTGACGACACAGGGACAGGTGTCTTAATTGATAGTAAAACTGGTGTTCATGCTAACGCTATTGCTAACGGATTAATCGTAAATGATATGATTAAAGATGGAACAGTTTCTAAAAGTAAACTTGGGTTTGAAATCGTGGAACCAAATGAGCAAGGTGGTATAGATATTTCAACAATTTATGATGGTGAGGAAAAATGGGGAGTGCAATACATTTCTTTTAAAGAAAGTACGACAAATTCTCTTGATAGTCTTGACAGAAAAATAGATGATTCAATTCCTTTTCAATTGTTCTTTACCACATCAGTTGGTTCAGATCTTGCGTATGGAGTGAATCCATCAACAGTAGTCACGATTCATCTCTACAGAGATGGAAAAGAAGTTACAGACGATTATCAAGACAGTAATTTTATATGGACAAGAACTTCTGCTGATAATGCAGGAGATATATATTGGAATGAAAAACATTCAGAAGGTAGTAAACAGATAACTCTTTCTTTATCTGAAGATGTGTTGATGGGAGCAGATTTTAACTGCTCTTTTATTTTGGACGGAGAAGTTTTAGCAACTTTAAACGATAATTAGAAAGGAGATTCTATGGCAAAAGTAAAAGCTACGGGTACAATTACTATCCGTAATATAACAAATATTGGTAAATTATCATCATACATTACATCATCTCAGCCATTGATGGTTGTGTATGATCCTAATTCTGCTACACAATATGAACCAAACTGGGCTAATTCTAATCTAGTTTTAACTCCAGTTGTTTTTTTCAATGATACACAATTATCCTTATCTGCTTCTGGCTTAACTATCACTTGGCAGAGACAGGTAGGTGCAGGAGAAGTTACTGCATTAACTACAGGAGAAACCGTAAAAGGAAATATTCTTACGGTTTCAAAAAACATTCTTGCTGATACGTCTATGATTACTTATATATGTAACATTTCGTATATTGACCCAAATACGAATAGAGTAGTGATTAAATCACGTTCACAGATGTCATTCTCTCTTGTAAAAAATGCACCAGAATTATCAGATTGTAATATTACAGGAGACACAGTTTTTAAATATAACACTTCTGGGACACTGGTTTCTGCTTCATCTATTAAACTTACTGCAAATTTGACAAATACTACCCTTAAGCAGTGGCAATACAAAAAATCGGATGGTACTTTCGCAGCTTATCCAAATGCTGGGACATCTGTTACTCTTACAGTAAATGCCAGCGATGCAGTTTTTGTAAATGATGTTGCTGTTATTAAATTAGTTACAGCAGAAAACGATGTATTTGATTTACATAATATTGTAAAGCTGCGTGATGGTGCAGCAGGTTCAAGCACAATCACTTGTAATCTTTCAAATGATACACAAAGTGTTCCATGTAATTCTAATGGTGCTTTATATTCTACTTCTCTAAATGGATGTGATACTACTATTTCTATCCTAAAAGGTTCTGCAAATGATACAGGGAATTGGACTATTACAGCTACTCCTTCTTCTGGAATTACAGGTACTTATGATGCGAAAACATATAAATATACCGTAACGGGAATTAGTGTCGAATCTGGTTATGTTGAATTTACATGTACACGATCTGGTTATACAACAATCACAAAACGATTTACAATTAATAAAGACCGTTCTGGTTCTAATGGCGCAGATGCAGTATTTTATTCTGTTAGTTCTGATGTCGCTTTTATGAAGTTAAATAAAAGTAAAGTATTTACTCCTTCTGCAATCACCTTTTCAGGACAGAAAATTGTTGGCAATAATGCAGCTACAGTATATTCTGGAAGATTTAAAATTTATGAATCGACCGATGGAGCGACTTATACTTTAAAATACACATCTAGTTCTGATGAATCTTCAAAAAAATATACTCCTTCAGCAAACACTGTAAAAACAATTAAGTGTGAGCTTTATCAGGCTGGCAACACAACAAAATTATTAGACTCACAAACCGTTTCTGTCGTTATTGATGGAGTAGATGGACAAACTGGGGCGGCAGGAAAAGATGCGATTAATGTCGTTTTAGGAAATTCCGCTGAAATTATTGCATGTGATACGTCTGGAAAAGCAAAAGAAGCAAAAGATATTACCATACCATTTGACTGTTATCAGGGAACGAAAAGAATTGCAGGAACAGCTTCTTTGGGTACTCTTCCATCTGGTGTGACATTAAAGAGTAATACCGCAGCAACGGCTTCAGCGACAGGAAATATTGTATTAACTGTTGCAAAAGGAGCTACTATCGCTTCTACTCAATCGGGAGATATTACAATTACATTTACAGCAAGTGGTCTTACTTCCGTCCAGAAATTTACATGGACAAAAAATGTTCAAGCTTATAATGGTACAAACGCTGTTCTGTTTCAGTTAATGGCTCCACAAGGAGATGTTATTCTTAAAAACTTAGACGGCAATGTAAATACCGTTCTTTTAAAAACACAGCTTTTAAATGGAACAACTGTTGTAACTTCTGGAATCAGTTATGTTTGGAAGAAATATACTAATGGTGCTTACACTACTCTTCCGGGGCAGACAGCTTCTACTCTTACTGTTACAGCAGATATGGTAGAATCTCTTGCATCCTTTGAATGTACAGCTACTTATGGGGGAAAATCTTATGTAGCTTATTGGACAGTTACAGATAAACAGGATGAGATTTTTGTTGATGTCATTTGTAGTGTAGGCGATACATTTGTAAATAATACAGGTGTAGGAGTTATTTATGCGAAACTTATGCAGAAAAATAAAGAATATGATGAGTTAAAAACAACAACTTTTTCTACTTCTGCCCCTTCTAACCCTGCAAGTGGAGATTTTTATTATAAACTTGATACAGCAGCAAAAACAGTATCTCTTATGAAATATGACGGAAGTGCTTGGAATGCTGCAACGGATAGTGATCTTCCAAAAGGAACATATAATTGGTATCGAAGAGATAGAACGGGAAAAGCTTTAGACACTGAAACACCATATAAAACAGGAAAAGTAATTTTTGCCGAAGGTAGAATGATTGATGATATTTTAATGAATTTTGATTGTGATGTAGAAATTGATATTTAAAACAAGACCTTTTTTAGTGTCTTGTAATTTCGTGCAAGGCACTAGAAAGGAGAGATGAGAAAATGAAAATAAAAGCTTCTGGAAGTATAACATTAAAGAATTTGACAGAGCCATTTACCGTTTTACTGTCAAATGAGATGCAGCAATTTTCTACCGACTCAAATCGCAAAGTGATATCTGCTCAAAGTTATTATACAGATATTATTGTTTATCAAGGCTCAACAAAAAGAACTGATTTCATAATTGGTAATATACCTTCTGCAAATGGTATTGCCGTTACAAAATCGTCTACAAGAATCACCTTCGCAGTCGCTTCTGGGACTACAATTTCTACTGATGCAGGAACCTTTACTATTCCTATTACTCTTGACGGGAAAACTGTAAATAAAATATTTTCATGGAGTTGTGGTAAGCAGGGAGTTACTGGAACATCGGCAAAAAGTGTCGATATTATCGCTAATAACCAAATTTTTAAAAGTACAGACGGTGGACAGACTTTTTCGCCTGAAACGATTAAACTTACTCCTACTTTCCAGGGTGGTATCGGTTTTTCTAAATGGCAATACAGTATAGATGGCGGTGTAACATGGAAAGATGTTGTAAGTGGTAATAATGGACTATATATATCTTCTGGTATCTTAACTATTAATAAAACAAGTAATTTATACACAGATACTACTACTTCTATTACTTTTAAATGTATTTCAAATAATACATCGTATTATGATACGCTCACTGTTATTAAGCTATACGATGTTACAGATATTGAAGTTGGCGGTAGGAATTTGTTGTTAATGTCGTCTCTACAACCTGCAATATATTATGTTGACGGTAGCGGTACAACAACTAGCGAAACATTCAAAGGATGTATGGTTCGTAAATTTACGGATATGTGGAGCGGTGTTAAAATATCTTTTGATAAACTCGTAACTAACCGAGGGGTTGTTAGACCTGGTGATGTACTGACATATAGCATTTATGCCAAAACTGACGATAGTGCTACCATTAATGTATTAATGTTTAATCGTAGTGTCGATAATACGGCAGGACAGGGTACTATAAGAGGAGATCAAGACCGCATCACATTAAATACTGAGTGGAAATTATGTGCTGTTACATTTACTGTCACTGAAGAAATGTTAAGCTCAGATAAAGGAATTACTTTTTTTGGCTATGAAATAGCAACCAAGTTAACTAGCGGAAAGGGTGTTTATTTTTCGTGCCCTAAACTCGAAAAAGGTAACATCGCTACTGACTGGACACCTGCACCAGAAGATGTGGATTCTCAGATTCAGTCTCTCGTAAAAACCACCACAGAAACATCCTCGGTTGTCAATAAATTAAATCAATCTATTACAAATAAAGTATGGCAAAGCGACATTACTAATTCAGTTAATAATTACGATAATTCCACAGGGAAAGCAATTAGGGATAGGCTAACAAAAACAGAAACCTCTTTATCTGGTATCACTTCTACTGTATCAGATATGAAAACGACTCTTGATAAGAAGGCAGACGGAAGCACTGTTCAATCTCTCACAAATCGAGTTTCAAAAACAGAACAAGATGTAAATGGATTTAAGCAAACAGTTGAATCTACATATACAAAAAAGACAGATTTTGATAGTTTAGAGATTGGGGGACGAAACTTAGCAAGAAAAGGAATATTACAAAGGAATGGAGCAACATCCTGTGTTTATGACGATTCTTCTAAAACATACACAATTGTAAGTCCAGCAAATAAAAAAAGCAATTATTATGACCTAATAATCCCAGTTTCCGCTAGTATCAAAATTCCATACGGGAAAGGTGCAATAATTTCTTTTGAAGTATATTCTCCAAAAGCTGTTGATATTTGGATGGACGTAAACAATACTGTTGCAAATGGATCGGTGTGGAATGGAAATGATAATGATACAAACCGTAAAAATTCTAATTCTTCTATCCCTCAAAATACTTGGACAAGATACTGGAATTATTGCGAGAATAACTCAAGTAAAAATACAGATAAAGTTGACTTAATCATTAACAACAGTTTCGGTATCACGAGTTTGTCAGAGCCTATAACGTGGAAAATCAGAAATTTTAAAATAGAACTTGGTAGTAAACCTACAGATTGGACACCTGCACCAGAAGATATAGACGCATCTATAAAATCTGTAAGTGATTATTCTAAAACTTCATTTGAGCAATTATCCAACAAATTTTTATGGTTAGTAGATGGGAAGTCTTCTTCCACTTCTCTTACTCTTACAGATAGTCTTGTGTCTGCAATTACAAAACAATTTATCATTAAATCACCAGACGGATCTTCTACTGTTATAACCGGGGGAAAAATTCAGGCAAATTCTATTACATCTGATATGCTATCTTCTTCTGCTATTAAGTCTAAGAATTATATGGCAGGAACTTATGTTGAAGGTGCTGGTTATTCTGTTTTAGGAACATTTCTTGATTTAGATAACGGTATGATTCATACACCAAGTTTTTACACTGACTCATCTGGAAATTCCTTTATGACAGGAACAGTTCATGCAAATGCAGGTTGGTTTGGAACAGATGAACATAATTGGTTTTTAGGCACTGCCACGATTTCTAATATTATGAATGATTCTGGTGCATTAACAGATGGAGACTACAGTTATTTAAAGGCAACAGACAATACAGCCATTATTGCTGGTGATTGGTATTTTATGTCTCAAAATCCTACTATGGGATTACGTTCTGGGTTATCAACATTGAATAACGGTAATTTTGTAAAGAATCCTGTTGATGGAAAATATTACGACTTTGGAATTGTAGAGCCTGATATGTCTAAAGATGCAAAAGATTATAATAAAAAGTTCTTGTATATTCGTAGAGCTGATTCAACGCAGACACACCCTCAAGATTGGGAATACCTTTTTAGAGTTGATTATGATGGTAAAATCTGGTACAAAGGCAAGCTTATTGCTGGCGAAGGAGGAATATTCTTATCTACTACTGGTGGAACAATCACTGGCGATTTAACCGTTAATGGGAAACTTACTGCTACTGCCTCTTCTGCTGATAAATTATTAAGAGCATTAACCATTAATGGAAAATCATTTACTGGTTCAAGTGCTGTAAATGTCGGAACTATTGGTATTGCTTATGGTGGAACAGGTGCTACTTCCGCTTCGGGTGCAAGAGCAAATCTTGGTGTTATTGGAACAAAAAATGCAAATGGCTTTTATGGCTTAACCCGTCCTGATGGAAATGATTCTGATTGGATTAGAACAACCTCTAATGGTATCATTCCTTATCAAAGTGGCTCTTATTCTTCATTAGGTACGTCTTCTTGGAGATTTTCAAAAGCATATATTGATACTATTTATGGTAGTTTAAGCGGAACTGCCACAAAAGCTATGCAAGATGGCTCTGGTAATGTAATTGCCGATACATATTTGCGAAAAGATTTTGATACAGTCGGACAAAATGTAATATTTAGTAGCTCTGTAGATATTGATGATTTAACAGCAGGTACTTTATTAGTTAATGGTAATGCACGATTTATAAATGGATTAAAAGGAAATCTTGTCGGTGACGTAACAGGTAATTTAAGTGGAACTTCTGCTTATACTGAAAAATTGAAAACTGTAAGAAAAATTGGAAATGCTTCTTTTGATGGAAGCAAGGATATTTCCTTAAATGATATTGGAGCTTCTGCATCAGGGCACACTCATAATTATTTACCTTTAAGTGGGGGTGTTATCACAGGGGATATTAGGATCAATGGTTATATTACGGGAGAATCTGGCACAAATTATTTAACTAATCATGGAATTTTACTTGGGCATGGAAATCAAAATTATATGAACTTCTATGAATGGGGTGGATTATTCCAGTTTTATAAATCTCGCTCAGGAACTGATACTCTTCTCGGCAAAATCACAGAAAATGGTTGGGAAGGAAATGTAAAAGGTAATCTTTCAGGCGTAGCATCTCAAGCAACAAAACTTCAAAATGCAAGAAATATCACGATTGGCAATTCAAAAAAATCATTTGATGGAACTGCTGATATTACATTCTCGCTTTCAGACATTGGAGCTTCTGCATCAGGGCACACTCACAATTACGCAGGTTCAAGTTCTGCTGGTGGAGCTGCTAATAGTGCTACTAAGTTGGCTACAACAAGAACGGTTTCTACAAATAATGGAGATTTTAATTTAAACTTCAATTATGATGGGGCTGCCAATAGTGTAGCGACTCTTTCGTACTACAGTAGTTATGCTATGACAGCTAATAGAAATAATTATCCATTTCATCGTTTTGCAAAGATTGACACTTTTACAAGCCCCTATTCCGATAGAACTGGTACGTTCTTGATTACTCAAGATTATCAAGGTGGGGGTTGGGGCATTGTTACCATTCGATTGAGAACAAACTCATCTACAATAGCATCCGATGTGGAAGTAAAGTGGTTAGTACGTTATAATTTACCTGTTGATTTCGTGCAGGTTGCAATTGACGCTACGGCTGGAGCAACATATGCAGATGCATTTGTAAAGATTGGTAATGCTTACGGTTCTTTGATAGTCCGTAATCTAGCTTCCGGCAGCAGAGGTACAATCTTTAGGACATGGTCGCTCCTTAATTCAATAGAAGTTGATAACACTACATCGACAGATGCATTAACATCTAAGGAATGCTATGTAAATATTTCTACTGCTGGTACAAAATTGCATAATAAAGCATACACAAAAATTGTAGTTGCTTCAGATGGAGCTACAGTATCTTATGCCAATAGTGCAGGTACAGTGAATAATGTAAAAGATTCTGGTAATAACACAGCTACAACATTCTCTTATTCTAAATCTGGTTTAAATTATAATGACTATACATGGTTAGCAGGCTGGAATGGTTATGAGTTAAGAGCTGTCAATAAATCCCAGTTTGCCACAAGAGAACATAATCATAATATAACTTCATTGATAGATTACGGAACTCATATATATGATGCAAAAAAAACTAGAGCAAAAAACACTTTCTTAGCCGCCCCAAACGGTTCTGATGGTGTTGCAGATTTTAGAAAAATAGAAATTGCAGATTTACCTTCTCATACTCATAATTATGTTTCTCAAATAAAATTGGCAGATATTTCTTATTCTACTTCTAATAATATAATCACCATTACAAAAGATAACTTAATTACTGCAATTGGAACAGGTGTAACATCTGAATCTTCTCCTACCGCCATTGGTCTTATGACTAAAGCAGAACGAGAAAAACTTGCTTCTATTACTGTTTCTGACATCGGTACAGTTGGAGCAAATTCTATTAAAGGTACTGCTCCTATCGGTGTTTCTATTGCGAAGGGTGTTGCCACAATCAATCATGGAACGTCTGGCGTAACATATGGGACTTATGGTGCTGACTCTACGAACTATTTTAGGATTCCTAAATTGACCGTAAACTCAATGGGTCATGTGACAGGGGCAACTTATTATGATATTACAGGTGCAAATCTCGTAAGTAGAATTGGAAGTAACACTGTTCAAAATGCCACAAATGCAGTAAAAGCAACCCAAGATAAAAATGGAAATGTTATATCTGATACTTATATGAGAAAAGACGTAACAGAAATTAATCAGAATTTTACTTTTAATAATTCTGTTAATATTGACGATTTGACATCTGGTAGTTTGCTCGTGACTGGCAGTGCAAAATTTGTAAATGGTTTAAAAGGTAATTTAACTGGAAATGTTGTCGGAAATATTACGGGAAACGTAACAGGAAGTTTAAAAGGAAATGCTGATACGGCGACAGTCGCAACAAAAGCTAATCTTTTAGCAAATCTTTATTCAGGCAGACCTACAACTGCCAACCTTATTGCAACGGGAAGTGGTGGGTTAACTACTTTCAAGGCAACAAGCTCTATGACGGAAGGAAAACCAAAAATAGATGGACATATCTTACACTTCTATTGGGATAATACAGGGGGTTGGGATTCTCAACTTTTTATTTCCAATAATAGTCTACCAGAACTTCAAATAAGAAGTATGGATGCCGGAAATTGGGGTCATTGGAAGACAATTTTGGATTCTGTAAATTATACATCATATACCGTAAAGAAAGATGGCACTGGCGCATCAGGAACGTGGGGCATTAATATAAACGGTAATGCTTCTACCTCTGACAAATGGAAAACAGCAAGAACAATCACCATTGGTAGTTCCGCAAAAACGCTTGATGGAAGCTCTAATGTTTTATGGTCTTTAAGTGATATTGGTGCCGCAAGCTCTTCTCATACGCATGGATTGTTAAACTCTGATTTTGGAGTAATATTAGAAGATACTACAGAAGACTCTGGCTGGTCTATGCTTAACGATTCTTACAATGGGTTCTTATTAAAATCAATTAGGACACAACGAAATTCTCCAGATTGGATTTTAGACAATTATGCAGCAGGAATTGTGTTTGGAGGAGCAGATACAAAAGGAGTTATTTCTACAAGATATTATTCTCCTAGTATTAAATTTGCAGGTGGAAATGGAATGAAGCCTGTTTGGTGGATTAATTTAACAGGAACAACTGGAACTATTTACAATCTTGACAATATGCCTGGAAACTCAGCTACAGCTACTAAACTGAAAACTGCTCGAAAAATCGGAAATGTGTTGTTTGATGGTTTTGCTGATATTACATTGTCTCAGATCGGTGCATCAGCGATTGGACATACTCATAATTATCTCCCTCTTTCTGGTGGTACATTAACTGGAGATTTGAATTTTTCATCAGGTGATTCTATTACTTGGAATTCTGGCTCATGGTTTCAAAGAATTAAAACTGTAGATGATCCTACAGCTAACACACCTGTATTTATTTTACAGCAAAGTGGAAATAGTGGCTCCACTTGGACAGATTTATTGACAGTTAAAGACAATGGACAAATTGTAGCGAATACTTTTGTCGGTTCTTTATCTGGCAATGCTACTTCTGCAACTACTGCTAATTCAGCAACAAAGGCTACGCAGGATGGAGCAGGAAATGTTATTACTTCAAAATATGTAACTATTGATACAGCACAGACTATTTCAGGAGCAAAAACCTTCTCTAAAGAACTCGTAATTTCGAACACTACTGCTTCTACGAGCAAGACCACTGGGGCATTAAAAGCAAAGGGTGGAATCGCTACCGAAGGACAGATGAGTGCAAATAAAGTTATGGTAGGAGATGGATGTACTCTTGAAATGGATGAGTATGGTGCTTTAAATTTTGTATTTTCGTAGAGGGTGATTAACTACCGCCCTCTTTAATTAAAAGAAAGGTTGGTGGTTAATTGGCTCTGCAACTATGGTTACCGCTAAATGGCGATGTTAAGAATTATGGATTAAAGAATATAAATGTATTAGACCATGGAACATCTGAATATAATCAGGGGAAAATAGGGAAGTGTCGGTCATTTGTTGGTAGTGGCTATTTAGAATTAACTAATTCTTTTGGAATTGAATCTGGTAAAGATTTTTCTTGTTGTTATTGGATTAAAGAAATTTCCAATAATACTTCACCTAGCTTTAGAGTCGTATATCAATGTGGGAATTTAATTATAGGACATTATAATGATTGTTTTAATATCTATAATGGAAGTGATTTAGATTTCGTTTATAAATGTGATACAACGGATTGGGTTCATTGTTGTTTAACATATCAATCATCAGATAATATCATGACTATTTATATAAATGGAATTAAATGTAGTACACGTCAACTAAAAAGTTTAAATGGTTTGTCTAGTGCTACCGCACTTATTGGCAAAAGGAATAATGAAACTTATTTATTAGAAGGATATTTAAACGATTTCAGATTATACGATGAATGTCTTTCCCCAAAGCAAGTTAAATATATTTCGCAAGCAATGATATGTCATTATCCCATGGGAAATATTGATGGGAAAATTGGTGGGAGGAATTTACTTAGAAACTCTTCAATGATTGGGGAACATTTAAAATGCGATCGTAGTGAGTCATGTAATAGTACAACTACGTTAGCGTATTCCGACAACGGGTTTCATATTGTAACACCATCAGAAGGAAATAGTAATAACGGTATTGTATTTGTGTATAATGATTTCACAAGATTAGGCATTAATATAGGCGATACTATTACTTTTAGTCTTTTGATAAAGGGATCATCTGATAGTAATAAACCATTCATAAATATCATATTTCAAAATGACAGTACTACTTGGTACGGAAACGGTATTATAGAGTCATCGTGGAGAGGTTTTACCCCTACGGATGTGTTTCAAAAAATATACGTTACGTTTACCCTTCCTACAGATAAGAAATATTCCAGTAAAACTATGTTTCTTGGAATTCACGGTAACATGAAGTCTGATTTATATATAAAAAATCTTAAACTTGAAAAATCTTCTACTTCGACTCCCTACACTCTTGCTCCAGAGGATAATCCTCCTTTTTACGATAATATAATTTCTGATATTTCAGGTTATCAAAATAACGGAGAAGTTACGGATTCTGCTTGTCCTACATGGAGCAATGATTCACCGAGATATTTAGGTAGTTATGAATTTAATGGGAAAAATCAGTATATATCAGGACTTTCCCCTATTTCTAATAATACAAAAGAATTTACAATAGCTTTTTGGGTAAAATTAAATAATGTCCCGAATGTAATGACTTTTTACACAGCAAGAGTGGGTATAGGAAGTGGAGTTGCGTTATTTTTTGCAAATAAAAATATTAGATTTGATGATAATGTACAATCTACTTTTAATTACACTTACGACCTTTCGTCTAATAAATGGACTCATTTATGTGTTACCAGAAATAATACAAGCAAAAAATTATATGTAAATGGAAAGCTTGTTGACTCTACTTCAAATGTAGGTAATATGCAAAACATAGGAAAATATTTTACAATTGGTGGTTCTGAATCTTCCGATAATGGGATAGCGGATATGAATTGGTTAAACGGTAATATTTCCGATTTTCGCATTTATTCCACTGATCTCTCTGATGAAGATGTACTTGACCTGTACCAATCTTCTGCATCACTTGATTCACAGGGAAATCTTATATTATCTGGCGAGGTGATTGAATGAGTATAAATAAAAATGGAAATCTCGTTGTAAATTCATCCGCTATTTCGAAAATGAATGTAAAACAACTATCTGATGATTCAAAATGGGCAAGAATTTATTTTCTCGATGTATCAAATACAAAAACATTTTTTACAAAAGATGAAGCGTTGGACTGTACAAATCAAAGCAATAGATTTAGTCGAATGGGAATGGTCGATAAGTTTAAATCTACTGATGGATATTATGAATTTATGCTTACTTATCCATCCTTATCTGCAACTCTTTATAATCGCTGGAAACAAACAAGTTCGCCAAATGAATCCACTGTTACAGATTTTACAAAAATTACGACAGCGTGGACAAATCATCATGCAGGACTTAGAAGACATGACAGTGCTGCAATATACGATTGTGATACAGGTGGAACATGGTATGCGCCTATATGTCAATTAGCCGCATGGGGTTCTTCGAGTTCTTTATATATTCCTGCCGCTGATGGTTCAAACCAAACTCAATGTGAGCTTTGGGTTCGTTATGACAATATCCCTAGTATAAATAATGGAATGTGCGAATGTAATGCCATGTCTATTTTTTGTGATTCAAATGGAGTTCCTTTAGCAAATACTATAACCTATACTCCTACCACTTCCCAAAATTCATGTATGACACAGAGTACAGTAGACGTTGAATTAAATGTAAAATACTGTATAGAATGTACATTAACATGGTCTGGTTTTGACGAATCAAATACAAATGGAACATTTGATATGTGGTTTCAAGGAAGTCAGAATGAAGGTGTTTGGACTTATTCAAATCCAATGACTGCGGCATTGAATAAAATTAAAAGACCTAAAGATGTTGTTTTATCGTCTTCTTCTGGAAGTTATCGTTATAAAACTTTTTTTATTAATACGAATCCAGAGATAAAAAGATTAGGATTGAGCATGAGGACGGATTATTCAAACGGACAAGGAACAGTATCTATTTCTGACGTTGTTATTGTCCCGGAAAGATATTATGTATCAGATAAAATAAAGGCACGATTCTCAGAAGATTTTGTATCGTGCAATGAAATTATAGAATTATAATTTAGAGCTTGATTTATTCAGGCTCTTTTAATTTAGAAAGAAAGGAGAATTTCAATGGCTTTTTTAGCGAAGGTTAATGGAACTCATGAATATAGATTGATGGATTGGACACCTCAAAGTTTTAAATCCAGTCCTACTTTAAGACTGATAACATCTGATTACCAGTCAGTTAAAAATGATTTTACAAATATAAAACAATTAGAAATTTATAGCGGAGAAAATTTGCTTGCCACTTATTCTGTTTTTGATACAATGGCATCTTCTGCTTCCTTTAATTCCCAGTATTATGAAACAGAGAATAGGTTTGTAGATGTAATTGAAATCTCTCTTATAAAAAATAATATTTCAGAGCAAGTAGATAAATTAAGCAAGCAGATTAATAAAGTTATAGATATTGAAGAAATGTCTGTGGATGAATATAGAGATTATATTTTATCACAGATTTCAGAGTCAGCACAGGAAGATATTTATGCTGGGGATGTAATCACTCTTTCTGATGGAACAAGCGGAAAATTTACTTACAAGATGGAAGATCAAGCGAATCTTACAAGCAGTATTGCTATCATTGATAAATTAATGGCTGTACAAGAAGATGCTTCTCTGATTCAGCTACCATATCACTCATCGGGTCAAAGTTGCCAGTTCTACTCTCCTATTGATATTATTACAATTTATTTTACACTTTTTATGCGTTCTGTAAAAATTCAGACATATACAAACGCAATTAATGTTCTAATCAAACAGGCAGCTACTAAAGAAGAAATCACGAAATTTACTTATGGTATGGAACTTCCTGAAGAAGTGCAAGAAAATGTTAATAATATTGTTGCAACAAGTATGGCTGTTATGCAAAAGCTTATGGAGAGTTATCAGCCAAAAGAGAGTTCCACTAATCCTAATGCGAAAGATAACACAGAAGAGAAAACTTCTGATAAATAATTGATGCATTACATTACATAATTTTACAAGATATAAAGGAGAAATAATTTTATGAGCAAAACAAAAACTATCAAATTAATGAACTTAGAAACTTTAAATATTGTTGCATGGTATAAAGATTTTTCTGAAAAAAAGAGAAATAAAGTTTTACCAGTGAGAATCCAATTTGATTTACAACGTAATGTTATGAAGCTTAATGAAGCTGCCCAGTCTCTTGAAAAATTTCGTGGAGAATTAGTAAAGGATATTCAGGAAGAATTTTTCGGCAATGATGAAAAATCATATGAATCAAAAGAAGTAAAAACGGATGAAGATGGAAATCCTGTTTTAGATGAAGACGGAAAAGAAGTTATGACAGATGTTAGAAAAATCAAAGAAGAATTTGAGCAGGATTTTAAAGACAAATTAGAAGATGCAGACGCTAAATATAGGGAAATTGCTGTAGATACAGACGAATATTTAATTAAAGTATTCGACTTAGATACTTTTGTGGATAGTCTTGCAGATGATGTAGAACTCGATTTAGAAGACCTTAATATGTTAACATTTATGGATGTAAACAAAGAAAAAAATGAGGAAGAATAATATCTTCCTTTATGGAAGGAAGGTGATTAGTTGGCTCAATTAGGAAATTTGCTCGTAAAGGGTTCTTCTCGTTTTTTAAATAAGGCATATTTTGAAGATATTTCTATTGCAGGTACAAGCTTTTTTAGCGGTAATATCTCTACAGATGGAACACTTAATATAGGTGCGAATAAAGCATCAAATGCACTATTATACCTTAATAAGAAGATTGCTATAAGAGGAGTAGATTCTTGGCTAAGAATTAATGATACATCGACCAATTTTACAAGTGGTGTGTATTTTGGCAACAGCGATGTGCGAACGGATAAAGCATTTCAAGTTGGCGATGGTGGGAAATATTTTAAAA
>ERZ839767.1953-NODE-1953-length-28983-cov-4.190957_pt1 | contig 28983 bp, 23 predicted proteins | sample MGYA00519879_ERZ839767 | MGnify/ENA primary metagenome ERZ839767 (study PRJEB31850, sample SAMEA3708852) | human gut metagenome | biome: human gut; feature: human-associated habitat; material: faeces | place: China | collected 2014 ... | reverse complement strand
AGGACTTGGTAACCAGTTCCTTGCAAATATCCGTGAAGTAGATGCCATTGTTCATGTAGTGCGTTGTTTTGAGGATCCGAACATCATCCATGTGGATGGTTCCATTGATCCGGCAAGAGATATTGAGACCATCAATCTGGAGCTGATATTCTCAGATATAGAGGTGCTCGACAGAAGAATCGCCAAGACCATCAGAGGTGCAAGAAATGACAAGATGCTTGCCAAGGAGCTCGACTTCCAGCAGAGGATCAAGGCTCACCTTGAGGAGGGCAAGCTTGCAAAGACCATTGAGGTCACAGATGAGGACGAGCAGGCATGGATAGAGGAGTACAACCTTCTCACATGGAAGCCTGTAATATTTGCCGCAAATGTAGGCGAGGAAGACATTGCGGACGATGGCGCTTCAAATGAGAACGTGCAGAAGGTAAAGGAATACGCAAAGGACTTCGATGCAGAGGTATTTGTAGTATGTGCACAGATAGAACAGGAGCTGGCAGAGCTTGATGATGAGGAGAAGAAGATGTTTCTCGAGGATCTTGGAGTTAAAGAGTCTGGTCTTGACAAGCTTATCAAGGCAAGCTACTCACTTCTTGGTCTTATCAGTTATCTGACAGCCGGAGAGACAGAGTCAAGGGCATGGACCATCAAGAAGGGAACGAAGGCACCTGGAGCAGCTGGCAAGATTCACTCAGACTTTGAGAGAGGATTTATCAAGGCGGAGGTTGTCAGCTACAAGGATCTCATGGACTGCGGAAGCATGCTTGCGGCCAAGGAGAAGGGCCTTGTAAGACAGGAAGGCAAGGAATATGTGGTTGAGGATGGAGATGTTATTCTCTTCAAGTTCAACGTGTAAATGAATCTAGGAGGATGTAACGATATGTCTCAGATATCAGAATATTTTAGAAGCATATTCTTTCCGAATCTTGGGATAACCCTCAGAAATATAGGTGACCACATCAATATAGGAAGCTTTGAGGTGAGGTTCTACGGGATCATCATCATGATAGGATTCCTGCTGGCATATGTACTTGTCACCAACGAGGCAAAGAGAACAAAACAGAATCCTGAAATGTATCTGGATTTCATACTTATACTTATCATCCCGGCCATACTTGGAGCAAGACTCTACTATATCCTGTTCAGACTTGACCAGTATATAGTGCAGGGCGATGTGGGAGCTACACTCAAAGCCATGCTGAATATCAGAGGCGGCGGACTTGCCATATACGGCGGAATCATCGCAGGAGTCATCACAGCGGTAATCTTCTGCAAGGTGAGAAAAGTAAGCTTTGTGCTCATGGCGGATACAGCCACATTCGGAATACTGATCGGGCAGATACTTGGAAGATTTGGCAACTTCTTCAACAGAGAAGCATTTGGCGCATATACGAACAGTAAGATGGCCATGGCGATTCCTCTTGATTACTACAGATCAGAGGGCAATCTTGATTATCTGGAGAGAACCGGGGTCATCACACAGAAGATGCTGGACAATGTGATGAATATAGACGGAATGGACTGCATAACAGTCCACCCGACATTCCTGTATGAGTCCCTGTGGAATCTTTTGCTGCTTGTGTTCTTATTTATATATAGAAAGCACAAGAAATTCAAAGGAGAGTTCGCTCTCATATATGTGGGCGGATACGGACTTGGAAGATTTATCATCGAAGGTCTCAGAAGTGATTCCCTGATGATCGGCAATACAGGGATCAAGGTATCCCAGGCGCTTGCACTTGTATGCTTTGTAACTGCCGTGGTACTGCTTGTCATAAATTATGTAAGATGTGCCAGGAAAGGCTGGCCGTCAGTGGAGATGAGTGGTGACACTGAAACAGAAGTGGAGCCAGGTGGTGAAACGACACCAGATGAAACAGAAGTTGAAGCAGATGCGGACCAGAAAGCTGGTCGGCAAGACTCAGATGATTATACAGAGAAATAGATAACACATGGATAAGTAACCACATGGTGGTTAATATCCCCCACGAAATGGGAAAAAACTGGGATTTGTCCCCACCACAAAAAGCCTGTAGGTTTGACAGTGAAAACTGTTAGATCTACAGGCTTTTTTGCGTATTTGCACACACTTTTTTCATATAACAGGGTTGCAATTTGGGGGGCTATAGTATAGAATAGTGGTTACAAGTGGCATTACTGTGCAACTAAGTGGTGGAAAGTGGTGATTGAACCGGAGTTATACGAAAGGAGGAGATCGGGATGTCCAGATGCTTATCAGGTGAATATGAACATAAGCTTGATGCAAAAGGAAGACTGATCATGCCATTAAAACTTCGTTCGGAACTCGGGGAGTCATTCATGGTAACCAAAGGAATCGACTGCTGTCTCTATGTATATGGAATGACAGAGTGGGAGGAGTTCGTTGAGAAGCTGAACAAGCTTCCTATGACCAACAGAACGGCCAGAGCCTTCAAGAGAGGTTTCCTTGCCGGAGCGGTCAAGTGTGAGCCGGATGCACAGGGAAGAATACTTCTATCTCCGAAGCAGAGAGAATATGCTCATATAGACAAGGATGTGTATGTCATCGGTAACGGTGAGAAAGCGGAGATCTGGAGCAAGGAAGAGTGGGATGGCCCTGAGAACATGAGTGATAATCAGGCCAGCATGGACGAGCTTGCAGATGAGCTTGATGCACTTGATTTTAGTTTTTAGAAGAGAATGGTAATTGATTATGGAATTTGCGCACAAGTCGGTCTTGCTTGAGGAGACCATCGACAACCTGAATATCAAGCCGGATGGCATCTATGTGGATGGCACATTAGGGGGAGCCGGACACTCAGAGCAGATTGTGAAGAGGCTTGGTGAGGGCGGCAGGCTTATAGGTATCGACCAGGATGAGGATGCCATAGCTGCAGCGTCGAAGAGACTTGAGCCGTATGGGGATAAGGTGACCATAGTCAGGGATAATTACCAGAATTTCAGAAGAATATTGGATGAACTGAACATACAGAAGGTGGACGGGATACTCCTTGATCTGGGAGTGTCTTCATATCAACTCGATAATGCGGATAGAGGATTCACATATCGGGTTGATGCGCCCCTTGATATGCGGATGGACGACCGCCAGACAAAGACTGCAAAGGATATAGTCAATGATTATTCCGAGGCTGAGCTGTTCCGTATACTTAAGGATTACGGAGAGGAGAGATATGCAAAGAGTATTGCATATCATATATGCAAGTATCGTGAGAACAAGGTGATAGAGACCACCGAAGAGCTCAACGATATAATCCGTGGCTCCATACCGGCAAAGGCAAGGAATGGACAGGGACATCCGTCCAAGCAGACATTTCAGGCGATCAGGATAGAGCTTAACAGAGAGCTTGATGTGCTCAGGGATTCAATAGACGGCATGATAGCAAGCCTGAATCCGGGAGGAAGATTGTGTATCATCACATTTCATTCCCTTGAGGACCGGATAGTGAAGCTAGCATTCAGGAAAAATGAAAATCCATGCATTTGTCCACCGAACTTTCCGGTGTGCACATGCGGAAGAAAGCCTCTCGGCAAGGTGATAACGAGAAAACCGATCATACCGGGAGAAAGGGAGCTTGAGGAGAATTCCAGATCAAAGAGCTCAAAGCTCAGAGTGTTTGAGGCAATTTGACAGATATAAATGAAAGAGGCGATATAGATGGCAGATAGAAGATACTACACAGAGGGTAGTTCTGCAAGACAACTGAATTATGATGACCGGGCTGGACGTAACAGATCCCGCGAAGCTGTAGTCAGAGGCTCAGCCGCTCCGGCGAGAAGACCACAGCCTTCAGTGAGACCTGAGAGAGCTCCACAGCCGGCGCGAAGAAAGAAACAGGGATCATCTCATCTGACTGACAGAGAGAGACGAGAGCTTGCAGCCAGAAAGGCACAGAGAAAGGCAGTTACAAATGCACAAATAAGATATACGGCGGGCATGGTTGCTGCGATAATCGTTGCGGTGGCGCTGTGCTGTTATCTTCTGAAACTTACATCAGATGTCAAGTCACAGAAGGAGTCAGTGGCAACGCTGAAGAGCCAGGTGGCAACACAGCTTGACGAGAATGCAAGCTACAGCGCAGGACTTGATTCCATGACAGATCTGGATGAGATATATAATATTGCAACTACTAAGCTCGGCATGGTATACTCACAGCCGGGACAAACATTATACTATTCACAGAATAATGATGATTACGTAGTACAGTACAAGGATGTCCCTAAGGCCAAGTAGTCTTAGGGATATTTAATTTTTAAGGTGGAAAGATAAAATGTCAAAGAGATCAAAGCTATTTTTAAAAGGGATGAGAAGAAAGACCAAGATCGCATATTTGCTGGTGGTGGGAGTTCTGGTGGCACTCACCATAAGAGTTGTGTACATCAACGTGGCAAATGGAAAGGAGTATTCGGAGGCGGTGGTTCTGCAGATGGACTACAATTCCACGGATATTCCGTATGAGAGAGGCGAGATACTGGACAGAAATGGAAATGTCCTTGCAAACAGTGAGAAGACCTACAGCCTGATACTTGAGCCTGTGAATATTCTGATCACGGAGAAGGGAAAGGCGGCAACAAGAGCTGCGGTGCTGGAGTATTTCGATGTGTCAGGAGACGATTTTGACAAGCACATTGCAAATGAGGATTCTTATTATGAGGTAGTCCTCAAGGATCTTCCATATACAAAGGTTAAGGCATTTGAGGATTACTGTAAGACCGATGAGGGCGCAGATGTCATAGGAGTGAGATTCGAGACAGTGTATAAGAGAAATTACCCAAATGGATCTCTGGCGTGTCACCTGCTCGGATACACCGCCAGCGGAAATGTTGGACAGGGTGGTATTGAGGGCTATTATAATGACTACTTAAACGGTGTGGATGGCAAGACTTACAGATATATGTCGGGATTAGGCGGCGTTGACTCGGAGACTGTGGCAGCCCAGAATGGTGAGACAGTAGTATCCACCATAGATATGAATATACAGAAGATCATAGAGGACAACATCACTGAGTATATGCAGAATACAGGTGCTAAGCAGATAGGTATCATAGCAATGGATCCAAACAATGGCGAGATACTTGGAATGGCAAGCTCACGTACCTACGATCCAAATGACCCGATGAACACACAGGCGCTCAGGAACATGACAGTCACCGTCACCCAGGAGGTTGAGATCGAGGGTGCAGATGAGAATGCGGACAGCCTGATAAGCGTTGAGAGTGCAAAGAAAAATACAACAGCAACAACGGAGAGCAGTGAGGATGGCACTACCACAGAATCATCCACAGAAGCGACCACCGAACAGAAGAAGAATGTAAAGACTGAGGAAGTGGAATACGATTTCTCAAAGATGTCGGATGAAGAGTTCCATAGCACGATAGATGGATTTACATCAGACCAGTTATATGAGGCACTCAACTATGTATGGCAGAATTACTGTATAAGTGATGTGTTTGAGCCGGGTTCAACATACAAGGCATTTACCATAGCGGGAGCCATGGAGGATGGAGTGATCTCAGACGGAGATGAATTCCTCTGTGATGGTTCACAGGTCGTAGTCGAGGGAGAGAGCCCTATTTACTGTAGTTACAGAGCAGGACACGGAATGGTTGACGTCAAGAGAGCTCTGGCTGTTTCATGTAATGATGCATTGATGCAGATAGCGGACAAGGAGGGACCAGAGACATTTGACAAATATCAGATGATATTTAACATTGGTTCCAAGACAGGAATAGATCTCGAAGGTGAGACGACAGGTATTAAGTACGATGTGGAGAATCTTAATCCTACAGAGCTTGCGACATCTTCATTTGGACAGGGTGTTACAACATCCATGATCCAGATGGCAGCGGGATTCTGTTCTGTAATAAACGGCGGAAATTATTATGTGCCACATGTTGTCAAGAGACTTCTGGATTCAGACGGAAATGTGGTTGAGAATATGGATCCGGTGCTTGTCAGAAAGACCATATCCAAGGAAGTGTCGGATTACATGAAGACATACCTCCAGGCGGTTGTTGAGGAAGGTACAGGATATGCGGCTGGAATAGAGGGCTACACCATCGGTGGTAAGACAGGTACAGCCGAGAAGCTTCCTCGAGGAAATGGAAAATACGTACTGTCATTCATAGGATTCACCCCTGTTGAGAATCCTCAGATCATGCTTTACGTTGTAGTTGATGAGCCTCATGTTGAGGATCAGTCAGGATCAGGAGCAGGAGCAAAGCTGTTCAATCAGGTTATGCAGGATCTCCTTCCATACCTGAATGTATACTCAACAAACGGAGATGATGTGGCTTATGACGGAACGGAGGAACCGCTATCATCAGCATTTGACACGGATACAGAGACTGCAGATACAGAGGCGGCAACAGAGGATGCGGCTGCTGAGGACACATCAGCGGAAGATACATCAGCGGATGATACATCGACCGACGACACATCGGCGGATGACACGTCGTATGACGATACGGCAGACGACAGTTATACGGCGGACGATACATGGGAGGATGACAGCGGAACAGGCGATGACACGGATACGTGGAGCGGTGACGAGGACTATTCCGGCGAATGATAATTTACACAGTAAACCAAAGCATCGAAGGTGCAGATACACCTCCGGTGCTTTTTTAATGCAGAGATAGATTTGTACACGAATAGGCGAATACATGAGGCATCCGGCTAATATGATAATAAAAAAGTCCGGGATCAAGAGTTGAAGGTATACAGTTATAACAGGCGGAGGATAAAGTTTGTGTTCGTTATGGCGGCCCTAGCGCTGGGAGTTATAGTTGGCCGTCTTGCATACATAATGCTCTACAGGGGAGAATACTATAGTGAGAAAGCAGATTCCCTGCATGAGAGGGAGAGAAGCATAAAAGCTCCCAGGGGAAGGATATACGACAGAAATGGCAATATCATAGCGGACAACAAGGCGGTGTGTTCAATATCCGTGATACACAGCCAGATAGAGGATGAGGCGGAGGTCACAGAGCTTCTTACAAGATATCTGGATAAGGATCCGGCAGACATCAGGAAGAAGGTGGAGAAGGTATCCTCAAGGGAGCTCATAGCGTCAAATGTAGACAAGGAGACCGGAAAAAAGATCAAGGCGGCTGCTGTTCCGGGGATCAAGGTGGACGAGGATTACAAGCGCAGCTATCCATATGATACCCTTGCATCGAAGGTTATAGGCTTCACCGGTGCTGACAATCAGGGAATACTGGGCCTTGAGGTGACATATGACAGTGTGCTCACAGGGACAAATGGAAGCATAAATGCGGTCACGGATGCAAGGGGAATAGAGCTTGCGGAATATTCAGAAACCAGGACAGAGCCCATTTCCGGAAATGATCTCGTGACAACACTGGATCTCAATATACAGAGATATGTGACACAGGCTGCAGAGAAAGTCCTGATCGAGAAAAAAGCAAACAGGGTGTGTGCAATAACGATCAATCCCCAAAATGGCGAGATATATGCCATGGTGGATGTGCCGGAATACAATCTGAACGAACCGTTCAAACTGGTTAAGCCAGAGAACGATGGAGAGACAGACACAAGGGAAGATGCAGAGAGGAATAACAGCGCATCCGGGACATCCATGTTGCTGCCTACAGCCGGCAATATGGATGAGCTGAACAATATGTGGAGAAATTATCTGATAAGCGACACATATGAGCCGGGATCAACCGCCAAGATAATAACACTGACGGCAGCACTCGAGAAAGGAGCGGTCGACAGCAACTCAAACTTTTTCTGCCCGGGATATAAGATAGTTGAGGACAGAAGGATAAGGTGCAGCAAGACCACGGGCCATGGAAGCCAGAGCCTTAAGGAGGCGCTCATGAATTCCTGCAATCCGGCGTTTATGGAGATAGGAGAGAGAACAGGTGTGGATGGCATGTACGAGTATTATCACAAGCTGGGATTGTTCAGTCAGAGCGGAATAGACCTTCCCGGAGAGGCAAACTCCATCATGCATAAGAAGGAAAATGTCGGGCCGGTAGAGCTTGCCACCATGTCGTTTGGACAGTCATTCCAGGTGACTCCGATACAGTTCATATCTGCAGTGTGCACGGTTGTGAATGGAGGGCATACGGTAACTCCACATTTGGGAAAAAGGATAATAGACAGCAGTAAAGAAACTATTACAGCCATTGAATTTGACGAGCAGAGACAGGTTATAGATGAGGGGACATCACAGAAGATGCGGGAGATGCTTGAGGCAGTCGTTGCCGAGGGCGGCGGATCAAAGTGTGCCATAGAGGGCTGCAGGATAGGCGGAAAGACCGCCACGAGTGAGAAACTTCCCAGAGGAACAGGCAGATACATATCTTCTTTTATAGGATTTGCGCCGGCGGATGATCCTCAAGTCCTGACGGTCGTGCTAATAGATGAGCCCGAGGGCACATATTATGGAGGAACCATAGCGGCCCCTGTTGTGAGAGATATTTTTTTGAATATTCTTCCCTATTTGGGAATTGACAAAGCCACAAATGAGTATTAAATTTATCTCAGTCTGAAAACAGTTTAAGAAATACATAGTCCGCGGTGTGCGGGCAGGTAAGGAGTACAAAATGAATTTAGATTTAAAGATTGTTTTACCGGTAGTGATAGCATTCTGTATCAGCGTGGTGCTGTGCCCTATAGTTATACCGTTCCTGAAGAAGCTCAAGTTCGGTCAGTTTGTCAGGGATGACGGCCCACAGGCACATTTGAAGAAGGCCGGAACACCAACCATGGGTGGACTTATAATCCTTCTGTCACTTACGATCACGACGCTTATCTATATGAAGAAATATCCGGATGTCCTTCCGGTACTTTTTGTGACACTTGGATTTGGACTTATCGGATTTATCGATGATTACATCAAAGTTGTTATGAAGAGATCAATGGGACTTCACGCATGGCAGAAGATGCTCGGACAGATTGTCGTTACGGGAGTATTTGCATATTATGTAGAGAAGTATTCAGATATCAACAATGAGCTTATAATACCATTCCTTGGCAAGACGGTTCAGCTCAACAGCACACTCTATGTGATACTGTTGTTCTTCATCGTGCTTGGAACAGTTAATGGCGCGAACTTCACAGATGGACTTGACGGACTTGCGTCATCAGTCACGGTTCTCATAGCCACATTCTTTGCGGTTGTAGCAGTGGGAACAGGCTCAGGTGTTGCTCCGGTTGCCTGCGCAGCGGTTGGATGTCTTCTTGGCTTCCTTGTGTACAATGTGTACCCTGCAAAGGTATTCATGGGAGACACAGGTTCTCTGGCGCTCGGTGGATTTGTTGCATCAACAGCGTATATGCTCAAGATGCCTATATTCATAGTTATAATAGCTTTCATATACTTCATTGAAGTATTATCAGTTATAATACAGGTTGTTTCATTCAAGCTTACAGGCAAGAGAGTGTTCAGAATGGCACCTATACATCATCATTTTGAGCTCGGGGGATGGCCTGAGTCAAAGGTCGTTGCTATATTTTCTATAGTGACTGCAGTCCTCTGTGTGGTAGGTTTACTGGCTCTGTAATGTAGAAAGGAGAAAATGGTGCAGTGGTGCACCATGGTGAAATGATATGGAGATCAATACAGCGATAGTAGCAGGAACAGGAAAGAGTGGAATCAGTGCAACCAAGCTTCTGGTAAATCATGGAGTAAAGGTTTATCTGTTCGATGAGAACAAGGACAGAGATATAGAGGCGATAAAGGAGAAGACAGGCGATTCAGAGCTTGTTCAGATAGAACTCGGTGAGCTTGGAGAGGATGCCCTCTCATCATCACAGCTCATGGTCATCAGTCCGGGAATCCCTGTTGATGCGCCATTTACAGATGTGGTGAGAAATGCGGGAATACCTATCTGGAGTGAGATAGAGCTGGCATACCATTATGGTAAGGGTAAGATAGCAGCCATAACAGGAACAAACGGCAAGACTACAACTACAGCCCTTGTGGGAGAGATAGTCAAGGCACACAATGCCAAGACCATCGTTGTGGGAAATATTGGAATACCTTACACAGAGCTGTGCGACACAACAGACGATGATTCAGATACAGTTGCAGAGATAAGCAGTTTCCAGCTTGAGACGGTTATAGATTTTCATCCGAATGTCAGTGCAATACTCAACCTGACTCCGGATCATCTGAACAGGCACTATACATTTGAGAATTATGGAAATGTAAAGTTTTCAATAACAAAGAATCAGACCATGGATGATGTGACAGTCCTCAACTATGATGATGAGCATACACGCGCCATGGGAGAGAAGGCAAAGGATCATTGCCATGTAGTATATTTCAGCAGACTGGAGAAGCCGGCCGGTGGAGTATATGTAGAGGATGGGGATATCATCCTCGAGGATGGCGATAAGAAGATCAATGTACTTGCCATTAAGGATCTTAAGCTCATGGGAGCTCACAATGTTGAGAATGTTCTGGCAGCAGTTGGAATATCATATTATATGGGAGTCCCTGTTGATGTTATCAGAGATGTTGCAACATCATTCAAGGCTGTTGCTCATAGAATAGAATATGTTGACACCGTCGATGGTGTCGCATACTACAATGATTCAAAGGGAACAAACCCTGATGCAGCCATAAAGGGAATACAGGCCATGGTGGCTCCTACATTCCTCATAGGTGGAGGCTACGACAAGGGTTCTGAGTACGACGAGTGGATAGAGGCGTTTGACGGCAAGGTAAAGTGGCTCGTTCTCATAGGCCAGACTGCGCAGAAGATAGCTGACTGTGCCAAGAGACATGGATTTAACTCAATTATATTTGAGGAGAATCTTCAGGATGCGGTAGCATATTGCCATGAGAATGCGGTTGACGGAGATGCGGTGCTTCTCTCACCTGCATGTGCAAGCTGGGGACAGTTTGACAACTACGAGCAGAGAGGCGATATGTTCAAGGAGTATGTAAGAAGCTATAAGGAGTGATCTGATTGCATGGAGGTCCTGAGGTTTCAGAAGATAGAGTGAGAGATGCACGAAAACGGTGTCCGGGAGGATATGTGGATGTGACCATGCTCCTGGCGCTGGGGATGATTCTGATATTTGGGCTTGCCATGATATACAGTACGAGCAGTTATAGGGCGTACGACCTGTACGGAGATCAGATGTACTTTTTTAAAAGACAGGCACTTTATATGTTGCTGGCGATCCTCGCCATGTACATAGTGTCAAGATATGACTACAGGCGACTGCTCAGGCTGTCTGCGGTCATTTTGCTGTCATCACTTGTTCTTCAGGTGGTGGTGCTGATAATAGGAACGGCCAGCCATGGGTCAGCAAGATGGATATATATTGGACCTATAGGATTTCAGCCATCAGAATATGCCAAGACGGCGATCATAATCTACACCTCGGCGAGGACTGCCGTGGAGAGCAAAAATCTGTGCAGACCGGGCTGCCTTATAAAGGTAATGATCCTGCCCGTGATCACCATAGCCCTGATCGGTGTGGAGAATCTCAGCACGGCTATAATCTGTTTTGCAATCCTTTTTGTAATATTGTTTGTGGGAAGCCCCAGGGTCAGACATTTTGTTCTGATCGGTATATTTGGTGTTGTCGGGAGTGTGCTTTTCATAATGTTCGCAGGCTACAGGGCGAACAGAGTCAAGATATGGCTTGATCCTGAGAATTACGCAGATGGCTATCAGACGGTTCAGTCGTTATATGCCGTTGGTTCCGGTGGACTGTTTGGAGTGGGCTTTGGGAGAAGTGTCCAAAAGATGGGGTTTATTCCGGAGTCACATAATGATATGATATTCTCAGTCGTGTGTGAGGAGCTCGGAATTGTCGGAGCGGCATTTATACTTATCGTTTTTCTTATATTACTTAGGCGGATGGCTGTGACGGCCATGAATGCCAGAGACAGATTTGGAAGCATGCTCACAGCGGGAGTGATGGCACATGTGGCGGTCCAACTGCTGATAAATGTGAGTGTTGTCACGAATACCATTCCGCCGACAGGTGTGCCGATGCCATTTGTCAGTTATGGCGGAAGTTCGATAATTTTCATTCTGATGGAGATGGGGATAGTGATGTCCGTATCCAGAGGAATTTCGTATGACGAAACAGACATATGACAGATCCTTTAAAGGAAGATTTGAATGGAAAACAACAATAGACGAAATGTTAATAAAAATAGAATGAGCAGAAATGTTGATGTTGCGCAGACCAGACGTGAAAGCGGCTATGTTGATGTCATGACCGGAAAACGCCTCGACGGAAGGGTGAAGGTTCCGGTTGATAAGAGAAGACAGCAGACAGACAGCCGCAATGGACAGCGGAGAGCAGACGGAGATATGCGCCGCAGGACGGATGAGCAGACACGAAGAAGGCCTGATGGGGAGCACCGCAGAACAGGCGAACAGGCGCGCAGAAGACCAGACGGAGAGCGTCGCAGATCTGACGAGCAGGTGCGCAGAAGACCAGACGGAGAGCGCCGCAGATCTGACGAACAGGTGCGCAGGAGACCAGACGGAGAGCGCCGCAGATCTGACAAACAGGTGCGCAGGAGACCAGATGGAGAGCACCGCAGATCTGATGAGCAGGTGCGCAGGAGACCAGATGGAGAGCGTCGTAGATCTGATGAGCAGGTGCGCAGGAGACAGGATGGAGAGCGTCGCAGACCGGATGACCGGATGCGCAGAGAGGATGCAGAAAACCGCAGATCCGAGGAGAGACGCAGGCGTAAGCAAGATCAGGCGGTTGCTGCAAAAAAGAAGAACAAGAAAAAACGCAAAAAAGAGCGCAGAAAGCTTACCCCGGAGGAGATAGAGAGAAAGAAGAAGCTGCAGGCGGAGAAACTTGCCAGAAGAAAGGCGAGACGTGAGAAGGCGGCAAGGATATTCAAGATAGTTCTCAAGATACTTCTCATTCTGGTGGTGCTGTGTGCTATAGCGTTCGTATACATACGTACATGTTATAAATTGAAGTCCATAAAAGTGACCGGAACTGATCACTACACTGACCAACAGATGGTCGATATCGTGACCGGTGGTAAGGATTATGGCAATACGCTGCTGTTTATACTTGAGAGCAGACTGAATCCTGCCCAGGATGTAACCTTTATAGATAAGATAGACGTCACATATGTGAACAGGAATTCAGTAGAGATCACAGTGTACGAGAAGGCCATGGCGGGCTGCATAAAGTACAACGATCAGTATGCATATTTTGATGGCGATGGTATCGTGCTCGAGATATCCGATGCAAAGCTTGATGATGTTCCTTGTATAGAGGGACTTACAAGTGACAGCGTGGAGCAGGGAAAGAAGCTTGATGTCGGTGATTCGGGATTCTTCCAGGAGATACTGACTATGACACAGCTCATTTACAAGAGCGGAATACAGATAGACAAGATTACTTATGACACAGATCAGAATCTCATACTTCACAAGGATGGAATAAAGATCAGGATCGGCGACGGTGAAAACCTGGAGACGAAATTCATGAATCTTGAGAGCATACTTGAGAGCGTGAAGGGTAAAAAGGGAACTCTTGATATGTCGAATTACAGTGAATCGCAGAGGAACGTTATCTTTAAAGAAAATAAATAAAAAATTTCTTGCGTAATGATATAAAAAATCGTATTATATAGGTACTAATGCGATAAAACGGTCAGCTTTTGAGCAGATGACAATGATTGATGGATAAAGAATAAGTATATAAGGAGGATGCAACCGTGCTTGAGATAAAATCAAATGACGAGAGAACACCGGCAAGGATTCTTGTAATTGGTGTCGGCGGTGCAGGTAACAATGCTGTTAACAGAATGATCGATGAGAATGTTGAGGGAGTGGAACTTATCGCTATCAATACAGATAAGCAGGCTCTTTCACTCAGCAGAGCTACAACAAAGATCCAGATAGGTGAGAAACTTACCAAGGGTCTTGGTGCTGGTGCAAAGCCTGAGATCGGTGCCAGCGCTGTAGAGGAGAATAGAGAAGAGATCGTAGACATCATCAAGGACGCCAACATGGTATTCGTAACATGTGGTATGGGTGGTGGAACAGGAACAGGCGCTGCCCCTGTCGTTGCAGAGATGGCACGTAACCTTGGTATCCTCACAGTCGGAGTTGTCACAAAGCCATTTGGTTTTGAGGGCAAGCCTCGTATGAGAAACGCAATCGAAGGTATAGAGAGACTTAAGGAGAATGTGGATACACTTATTGTTATCCCTAACGACAAGCTCCTTCAGATCTGTGATAAGAGAACAAGTATTCCTGATGCGCTGAAGAAGGCAGATCAGGTACTTCAGCAGGGTGTTCAGGGTGTTACAGACCTTATCAATAAGCCGGGTCTTATCAACCTTGACTTTGCAGATATACAGACAGTTATGAGAGATAAGGGTATCGCTCATATCGGTATAGGTTCAGCAAGCGGAGAGAACAAGGCTGTTGACGCCATCAAGGAGGCTATGGATTCACCACTTCTTGAGACAACCGTTTCAGGTGCAACAGATATCATCGTAAACTTCTCAGGTAACATTGGTATCGTTGAGGCTTATGATGCTGTTACATATCTTACAGAGCAGGCTGGAGATGGAGTCAACATCATCTTCGGTACAGTTGACAATGACAACATGGGTGAGGATATAAGCATCACGATCATTGCTACAGGTCTTGAGAGATCAGGCGAGAGCGATGTCACCGCAAGATATGCAGGTACTGCATCTCCTATGGGAACAATGACCACACCTAAGCCAGCAGTTACAACAACACCTGCTGCAGAGCCAAAGACTGCTACATATGCAGGCCAGAGCCTTGGAACACACAGCACTCAGACAAGCACAAGACCATCGTTCCTCGGCGGTCAGACAACTGAGACTGCTCCGGCAGCAAAGCCAGCATACACAGCACCTGTGACACCAGCACAGCAGACACCTGTAACATCAACACCAGTTGAGCCGGCACATGTGTCAAGACCAAAGACAGAGAGTATAAAGATTCCTGATTTCCTCAAGAAGAGATAAGGAAGAGATCGGAAGATTTTTATAGGTAAGTATAAAACGGGTAATTTCGAGAGAAATTATCCGTTTTCTTCAATAAGGAGGCAGAAATATGTTTTATGTTGCAGACCGAACAGAGATGCAGGAGATAGACAGGCTGACCATAGAGGAAAAGGGTGTGCCAGGGATCCTGCTTATGGAGAGAGCTGCGATCACCGTGCTGGAGGAGATAAATTCCAGACTGAAGTCTATAAACGCGGACAGAAAATTAAAGTGCCTTGTGGTTGTTGAAGGCGGCAATAACGGCGGGGACGGACTGGCTCTTGCGAGACTTCTGTACCAGCAGGGAGATATTGTCCATGTCTGTTATATAAATGGAATATCGAGAGTAAGCGACAGCTTTTCATATCAGCTTGAAATAGCGAAAAAAATCGGCATACAGGTGACGGATCACATCATTGACAGTGATTACGATGTGGTTGTGGACGGAATATTTGGCGTCGGACTCAAGCGTGATGTGGCGGGAATATGGAGAGAGACCATAGAGACGATGAACGGACTTGTCGGCTTTAAGGTTGCCATAGATACCCCGTCAGGTGTGGATGCCAGCACGGGGCAGATCATGGGATGTGCATTCAGGGCAGGCATGACGGTCACATTTGGACTGAATAAAAGAGGGCTGATATTTTATCCCGGCTGCGAGATAAGCGGAGAGGTCGTTGTGAGAGACATAGGATTTGCACAGGCTGAAGTGGACAGAGTACACCCGGTGGCATATTCCTACAACAGAGACGATCTGTGCATGCTTCCGGGACGGAGTGATTCATCAAATAAGGGAACATATGGAAAGCTTGCGGTGATAGCTGGAAGCAGAGACATGTCCGGTGCCATGACATTTGCGGCGGAGGCTGCATACAGGATGGGAACAGGGCTTGTGAAGATTTACACACATATCGACAACAAGGAGATAGCAGGAGTGAGAATTCCTGAGGCAGTGCTTATGTGTTATAGCAACAAAGATGAAGCGGAGCAGTGTGCAAGGGATGCCGTGGAGTGGTCGGATGCCATACTGATCGGTCCTGGTATAGGAAAAGGCGATGCGGCAAGGAGCATGGTGGAATATATTATGTGCGAGGCCGTGCAGACCGTGATCGCGGATGCGGATGCCTTGAACATAATATCCGAAAAGCCCGATATTCTTGGAAGACACAGAGGACCGGTGATCGTAACGCCACATATAGGAGAGATGTCAAGACTTACAGGCGTCGCCATACCGGATATAAAAAAGAATATATTAGAGGTGTGCAAAGACTTTTCGATGGAGTATAATGTTGTAAGTGCGCTGAAAGATGCCAGAACATGCGTAAGTGACGGCAGGGATGTGTACATAAACACATCCGGTAATAACGGTATGTCAACTGCGGGGGCAGGGGATGTGCTTGCCGGGATAATAGCTGGGCTTGTCTGCACCGGACTTGGTGCGTATGAGGCTGCGAAGCTGGGAGTATATATACATGGGTTGGCAGGAGATATGGCGGCAGAGCACAGAGGAAGAAATGCAATGATAGCCAGGGATATAGTGAGCGCTATATCGGAGGTTATAAAAGGAGCAGAACATGATGGACAACAGTAACTTTAACAGAGTGCAGGCTGTGATAAATCTTGACAATATAAGGGATAATATCACGGCTATGAAGAGGCTTATAGACGGTGATAAGAAGATGCTGGCGGTCATAAAGGCAGACGCCTATGGACACGGCGCTGTCGAGGTGGCAGAGGCACTTGATGATCTGGTGGATTTCTTTGCAGTGGCATTCATCGATGAGGCTTTGGAGCTCAGAAGAGCAAATATAGATAAGCCCATATTGATACTGGGCTACACAGATCCCTCGGATTACGAACTGATTATCAGATATGATGTTAGACCTGCCATGTATGAGGTGGACGATGCACAGAAGCTCTCGGATTTGGCGGTGAGCATGAATACAAAGGCAAAGATCCATATCAAGGTCGATACAGGCATGGGAAGAATCGGATTCACATGTGATGAAGATGGCGTGAAGAACATAGAAAAGATCAGTCAGATGCCGGGCATAGAGATAGAGGGGATATTTACCCATTACGCAAAGGCTGATGAACTCGACAAGACCGCTGCAAATGGTCAGCTTGAGAAGTTCAGGTGGATAAACAGCCAGCTTGAGGCACTTGGAATACACATACCTGTAAGGCATATATCTAACAGTGCGGGTATCATGGAGATGGACAATTCGGATTTTGATATGGTCAGATCGGGAATAGTCACATACGGACTTTATCCATCAGATGAAGTAGATAAGAATATAGCGGCTTTGAAACCTGCTATGAGACTTATGTCCAAGGTTATATTTGTGAAGGACGTAAAAGCCGGAACAGGTATAGGATATGGATGGTCCTATATAGCGGATCATGATATAAAGGTTGCGACGGTGTCGGCAGGATATGCCGATGGATACCCAAGAGCACAGTCCAATATAGGCCGAGTTATCATCCATGGAGAGTATGCTCCGATCATCGGAAGGGTGTGCATGGATCAGTTCATGGTTGACGTGAGCCACATTGATGGTGTAAAAGTAAGAGATGACGTAACTCTCATCGGACAGGATGGAGACAGAGAGGTAACTGTCGAGGAGGTGGCAGCGCCTGCCAACAGCTTTAATTACGAGCTGGTATGTAACATATCAAGACGAGTTCCGAGAACATACATAAGGGACGGCAGAGAGCTTGGACAGGTAAACTATCTTCTGGATTAACGAATAACCGGTACTGTCATGGGCAATACTTTTTTTAGAGTGGAATACATACTATATAAGTATATAGCCACATTCAATGAAAGTATTTGTGGGGTGAACAGAATTGGTGATCAGACGTGGGGATATTTATTACGCGGATCTAAGACCGGTGGTTGGATCGGAGCAGGGAGGCATACGACCTGTTATAGTAGTTCAGAATGAGGCTGGGAACAGACACAGTTCCACGGTCATAATAGCTGCGATAACCAGCAAGATGAAGAGGCCAAAACTTCCAACACATATCATGCTTGATTCTTCAAGCTGTGATATAGCGAAGGATTCCGTCATATTGTTGGAACAGCTCAGGACTATAGACAAACAGCGCCTGAAAGAAAAGGTGTGTCACGTTGACGCTGATGTGCTGAGGCGTGTTGATGAAGCTCTGAAGATAAGTCTTGAACTGGCATAAAATAATATATGAGGTGATACAGACAATTATATGAAGATTTTTAACAAAAAATCAGAAGAGGAAAAGGTAGAAGAAGAGATCATATCCATGGTGAACGAGGGAAATGAGCAGGGACTTATAGAGGACTCTGAGGCCCAGTTTATTACAAACATATTTGAGTTCACTGACAAGGAGAGCAGAGATGTGATGACGGCCAGATTGAACGTCATGGCTATAGACAAGAACTCTGATCTGGACGAAGTCATGGAGATAATGATAGAGAATAACTATTCAAGATATCCGGTGTATGACGGTGATCTTGACAACGTAGTTGGAATAATCTATTTCAAGGATTTTGTGAAGGAATATCTGCGAGATAAGACGAAATCACTGGCTGAGATCATGGTTGAGGCTACATTTGTACATCCTACGTACAACATAGCAAAATTGTTCCGCAGGATGCAGACAGCAAAGATACATATGGTCATAGTTGTGGATGAGTATGGTCAGACAGAGGGAATTGTGACCATGGAGGATATTCTGGAAGAGATAGTCGGTAACATACTTGACGAGTACGATGACGCCAGCGAGGATATCAAGAAGCGTGGCGATATGTACATAGTCAGTGGTAAGGCTGAACTGGATGAGCTGAGTGACGTTCTGGGGATAGAATTCCCGGACGAGGACTTCCAGACGCTGAACGGATTTCTGCTGTATGAGCTGGGGAGACTTCCATATGCGGATGAGGAGATAGAGATAGTGTATCAGAACTACAGATTCACTTCCCTGTCGGTAAATAACAACATGATCGGTGAGGTAAAGATCACAAAGGTTGAAAAAACACCGCAATAGTGATAATATACGTAACTAGTAATCAAGAGAAAGAGGAGAATTAACGATGTCAGGACATTCAAAATTTGCGAACATCAAGCACAAGAAGGAAAAGAACGATGCAGCAAAGGGTAAGATCTTCACAATCATTGGTAAGGAGATCGTGGTAGCAGTAAAGGAAGGCGGAGCAAATCCTGAGAACAACAGTAAGCTTCGTGATGTAATCGCCAAGGCAAAGGCAAACAACATGCCTAACGATACTATCAAGCGTGGTATCGAGAGAGCGGCAGGAGATGCAAACTCAGTAAACTATGTAGTGAATACATATGAAGGCTACGGTCCTAACGGTACCGCCATCATAGTAGACACTCTTACGGACAATAAGAACAGAACAGCAGCCAATGTGCGTAACTGCTTCACAAAGGGTGGCGGTAACGTAGGTACAACAGGCTGTGTATCATATATGTTTGATCACAAGGGACAGATCATCATTGCAAAGGAAGACTGTGATATAGATGCAGATGACCTCATGATGATGGCACTGGATGCAGGAGCTGAGGATTTCTCAGACGAGGATGACAGCTACGAGATCATCACAGCACCTGAGGATTTCTCGCAGGTAAGAGAGAGCCTTGAGAAGGAAGGCATAAAGATGGCTGAGGCTGAGCTCACAATGATACCTCAGAACTATGTTGATATAGACGATCCTGAGGTTGTCAAGAAGTTCACAAGGATTATAGATATGCTTGAGGAGGACGATGACGTTCAGGCAGTATATCACAATGCAAATCTTCCGGAAGAGGACGATGAGGACTGATATATAATTGCAAGGGATATGATAACATTGGTAACAGACAATTACTCAGATAATCAGCGCCATTGCAGCATAGCTTGAAATAGAACTTCCGCACCTTATATATGGTGTGGAAGTTCTATTTGAGTAATGACGACATGGATGGTATCTGTGTCTGTTATATACGGAATGAGTATTGTTAGGAGAAGAGATGAAGGGAATACTTAGATATCTTAAGGACTATAAGAAAGAGTCCATACTTGCCCCGCTTTTTAAGATGTTGGAGGCAACATTTGAATTGCTTATCCCGATCGTCATGGCAAATGTAATCGATGTCGGTATAGCAGGGCGTGACATAAGCTACGTTGTGAAGATGTGTCTCGTCATGATACTTTTGGGAATTATCGGTCTGGTGTGTTCTATCACCGCCCAGTATTTTTCGGCAAAGGCTGCTACAGGATTTGGAACAGCACTTCGAAATGATCTGTTCAGGCATATTACATCACTTTCATACACAGAGATCGACAGCATAGGAACATCCACACTGCTCACGAGAATGACCAGTGACACGAACCAGGTACAGACAGGAGTCAACATGGTGCTCAGACTGTTCCTCCGTTCACCGTTCATAGTGTTCGGTGCCATGATCATGTCATTCACCATCGACGTGAAGTCGGCCATGACATTTGTGGTGACCATACCGGCACTTTCAATTGTTGTGTTCGGTGTTATGGCACTCAGCATACCTCTGTTCAAGAAGGTGCAGAACAGACTGGACAGAGTCACACTGCTCGCCCGTGAGGGACTTGAGGGCGCGAGAGTTATCAGAGCCTTCAACAGACAGGACAAGGAATTTGAGGAGTTTGACAAGTCCACGGATGACCTGATGAAGTTCCAGCTCCTTGCAGGACGTATATCAGCGTTCATGAATCCTGTCACTTATGTGATAATCAATCTCTCAACCGCAGCTATAATCTGGATCGCAGCGGGACAGACAGATGCGGGAATCATCACACAGGGAAAGGTCGTCGCACTTGTCAACTATATGTCACAGATACTCGTCGAGCTCATCAAGCTCGCAAACCTTATCGTGACGATCACCAAGGCTGTTGCCTGCGCAAAGAGAATAAATGCGGTCATGGATCAGCAACCATCGATAACAGATGGAACAGGCAAGGCAGCAGGATCACCGGCAAATACTGTAAAGGTAAGCTTCAGGGATGCAAATCTCAGATATGCTGGGGCCGGAGCAGATTCCCTGTCAGATATAACATTTGACGTGGCACCGGGCGAGACTGTGGGAATCATAGGCGGTACGGGTTCAGGAAAGAGTTCTCTTGTAAACATGATCCCAAGATTTTACGATGCCAGCCAGGGAAGCGTGTGCATAGACGGAGTTGACGTAAAGGACTACACCCTGGACGAGCTCAGGCATAAGGTCGGAGTGGTACCGCAGAAGGCTGTATTGTTTGCCGGAACAATAGCAGACAATATCAGGTGGGGCAAGCAGGATGCGACTGAAGCAGAGATAGACGAGGCGCTTGAGATAGCCCAGGCCAAGGAGTTTGTAGACGGCAAGGAGAATGGAATATACTTCAAGATCACCCAGGGGGGCAAGAACCTGTCGGGTGGACAAAAGCAGAGGCTTACCATAGCCAGAGCGGTCGTCAGAAAGCCTGAGATACTGATACTGGATGACAGCGCATCGGCGCTAGATTTTGCAACTGATGCGGCTCTCAGAAAAGCAATCAGGGAGAAGACAAAGGGCATGACTGTATTCCTTGTGTCACAGAGAGCGTCGACCATCATGAATTCGGATAAGATCATCGTCATGGATGATGGTCAGATAGCCGGGATAGGAACCCACAGACAGCTGCTTTCTAACTGTGAGATATACAGGGAGATATGTCAGTCACAGCTTTCGGAGGAGGAACTGTCTCATGAGTAAAGATAAAGGGAATAAATCAGTAAATAAAAAGACGATACTCAGAATACTGAAGTATATCAAGAGATACAGGTTCCTCGTGGTTCTGTCTCTCATATGTGCAGCCATATCGGTCGTGCTCACACTGTATGCACCTATCATCATGGGACATGCAGTTGACAGGGTTGTTGGACCGGGAAAAGTAGATTTTACAGGACTTAAAGGAATGCTTGCAAAGCTTGTGATTGTGGTCGTTATAACGGCTGTTGCACAGTGGGTCATGAACGTGCTCAACAACATGATCACATACAGGGTGGTTAATGATGTAAGAACAAAGGCATATGAGAAGCTTGGCAGCCTGCCGCTCTCATATGTGGATTCACATACACACGGAGACATAGTCAGCAGGATCATAGCTGACGTAGACCAGTTCTCAGACGGACTTCTGATGGGATTTACACAGCTATTTACAGGAGTTATGACTATAGTAGGAACACTGTGCTTCATGCTGTCGATCAACTGGATCATAGCCATTGTGGTCGTATGTATCACTCCGGTATCACTCTTTGTTGCGTCATTCATAGCAAAGAGAACATACAGTATGTTCAGGAAGCAGGCTGAGATCAAGGGTGAGCTCACATCCCTTGTAAATGAGATGGTTGAGAACCAGAAGGTAGTCACAGCATTCTCCATGGAGGATGAGACCTGCGACAGATTCCAGGAGGTCAATGGAAGACTTAATGTGGCAGGACTTCAGGCTACATTCTTCTCATCGATAACAAATCCTAGTACAAGATTTGTCAACAGCCTCGTGTACACAGGCGTTGGAATCATAGGTGCCATAACAGCTATAAAGGGCTTTATATCAGTTGGACAGCTCACAAGTTTCCTGAGCTATGCAAATCAGTATACAAAGCCGTTCAATGAGATATCAGGCGTTGTCACAGAGCTTCAGAACGCGCTGGCATCCGCTGCCAGAGTGTTTGAGCTTATAGACGAGGACCCAGAGGCTGCAGAGCCTGCTGGCGCACACGAGCTCACAGACGTTCACGGTGAGGTGGACCTTAAGAATGTTGACTTCTCATACAACAAAGATGTGGAGCTCATCAAGAACCTCAATCTGAACGTGAAGAACGGACAGAGAATAGCAATAGTGGGACCTACAGGCTGTGGTAAGAGTACAGTCATCAACCTGCTCATGAGATTCTACGATGTGGATTCTGGAAGCATATCCGTGGATGGATATGACATAAGAGAGGTCACAAGAAAGAGCCTCCGCGGCAACTACGGAATGGTGCTCCAGGAGACCTGGCTCAAGAGCGGTACGATAAGGGACAACATAGCATACGGAAGACCTGATGCCACAGACGAGGAGATCATCGAAGCTGCAAAGCAGTCTCATGCTCACAGCTTCATCAAGCGACTTCCTGACGGCTACAACACATATATAACCGAGGACGGAGGAAACCTGTCACAGGGACAGAAGCAGCTCCTCTGTATAACCAGAGTAATGCTGGATCTTCCACCTATGCTCATACTGGATGAGGCAACATCATCCATAGATACAAGAACTGAGATAAGGATACAGAGAGCATTTGCTAAGATGATGAAGGGCAGAACAAGCTTCGTGGTTGCACACAGACTGTCAACCATCAAGGAGTCAGATGTCATCCTAGTCATGAAGGACGGGCACATCATCGAACAGGGAAATCACGAGACACTGCTTGCAAAGGGCGGCTTCTACACGAATCTGTACAATTCCCAGTTTGCAAGATAATACAGAGAAATGCATAAATATAAAAGGGCTGTGCTTTGAGGTATACCTCACGGTACAGTCCTTTTTAACGGTGGTTAAAGCATTTATCTGTTATATTTCACGAACGCTTGCCAGTGGCGGGCTTTGTGTATATAATGTATGCGTGCGAGATGCGATACTCAGTGAAGTAGATTATAGGCAATTGCGAAATTCAAGAATTGAACATGCAAGAGGTGTTTAGCCGTACCAGATCAGGGGAATACGAAGTCGCCGGTACTTAGATGGCGCGTCAGCGGCATCTTTAGTACCGTTGCAGACTGAGTTAAGTGGAAACGACCCCTGATTGGTATGCTAAAGCACCTCTGCATATGTAATCATGTTTCGCAATTGCCTATAAAGTAGATAAAGGCAAAAGGAGAGAAAGATGAAGGTTAGTGAATCAGGTTATACAAGAGAAGAACTTTTAGAGATAGTAGATACATATCTGGCAGAGCAGTCCAGAAGATGGGAATTCATAGAGGAGAAGGGCGATGGCATGTATGTGTACGCTGAGAACGGCGACAGATACCTCGACTTCTTCGCAGGAATAGCGGTAAGCAGCGCGGGAAATGCCAACAAGAAGGTTGCAAAGGCCATAGCTGACCAGGCGGCAAATGTAATACATGCATCCAACTATGCATATACACTTCCAATGATCCTCCTTGCAAAGAAGGTGTGTGACACCATAGGCATGGAGAAGATCGTGTTCCAGAACTCAGGAACAGAGGCAAATGAAGCCATGATCAAGATGGCTAGAAAGTACGGCGTGGACAATTACGGACCGGACAGATATAAGATCGTGACAGCGAAGAACAGCTTCCACGGAAGAACATACGGTGCACTGTCGGCAACAGGCCAGCCTGATTCGGCCTGCCACAAGGGATTTGCACCACTCCTTCCGGGATTCACATATGCAGAGTATAACAACTTTGAGGACTTCAAGAGCAAATGCGATGAGAACACCATAGGAATCATGGTAGAGCCTGTACAGGGCGAGGGTGGTGTATACCCTGCAGACCCTGAGTTCCTTAAAGGACTTCGTGAGTTCTGTGATGAGAAGAACATGCTCCTCATGTTCGACGAGGTTCAGACCGGATGGGGAAGAACCGGAGACATCATGGCATATATGACATATGGCGTAAAGCCTGACATGGTATCCATGGCAAAGGCCATCGGGGGCGGTATGCCTATAGGCGCGATGTGTACAAGCACCAAGATAGCAGCAGCATTTACACCTGGTGCCCACGGTTCAACATACGCAGCCAACCCTGTGTGTTGTGCAGCGGCGCTTGCAGAGATAGATGAGATACTGGATAACAAGCTCTACGAGAATGCAAAGGAAGTAGGAGCATACTTCATGGAGGAACTCAAGGCACTTCCTTGTGTCAAGGAGATCAGAGGACGTGGTCTTCTTATAGGCGTTGAGTTCAACAAGCCTATCGCATTTGAAGTAAAGCACAGAGCGCTTGAGAACAAGCTCCTCATAACAGCGGTAAGAGACAGCATCATAAGGATCGCACCTCCACTTATCGTTAAGAAGGAGCACTGTGACGAAGCTGTTAAGCTGCTCATCAAGTCTGTGACAGAAGCACTGCAGGAGCAGTAATACAGCGTGATCATATAGCAGAATAAGCATGAATCATAAAAGTAATATAGGAGACCATAATGGGAAGAAGTAAAGAAGAGATGGAGGGTGTGACCCTCCTTGGAAATAAAGACGTAAAGTACAGCATGGACTATGCACCTGAGATGCTCCAGACATTTGACAACAAGCATCCGGACAACGACTACTTTGTAAAGTTCAACTGCCCTGAGTTCACAAGCCTCTGTCCGATCACCGGACAGCCTGATTTCGCAACGGTGTACATATCATATGTGCCGGGGGAGAAGATGGTGGAGAGCAAGTCATTGAAGCTGTATCTGTTCAGCTTCAGGAATCATGGAGACTTCCATGAGGACTGCATGAACATCATCATGAAGGACCTCATAAAGCTGATGGATCCAAAGTATATCGAGGTGTGGGGCAAGTTCACACCGAGGGGAGGAATCTCCATAGACCCATACTGCAATTACGGCAGACCGGGAACAAAGTGGGAGGAGGTTGCCTGGAACCGTCTGGCAAACCACGACCTCTACCCTGAGAAAGTTGACAATAGATAATTGGGTCTGAGCAGCACGCACGGACGGATAGGAGAATCATAATGGCGGATTACAGAGAGACTGTGGATTATATATTGGGTATTCCGCTTTTTGCACAGAAGATTGGCAAGGAGAACCTTTCCAGTCTTTTGTGCCGTTTGGGGAACCCTGAGAAGGCTGTTCCTGCGATACATGTGGCGGGAACCAACGGAAAGGGCAGCACATGCCGCGCTCTGGCGCAGATGCTTGCAGCCTGGGGATACAGAGTGGGATTGTTCATATCACCCCATCTCGTGTCCATAAACGAGAGAATACAGATAAATGGTACAAATATATCCGATGACGATTTTGTGTCGGCATTTGAGACCGTAAAGGGGCAGTTCATGGAGCACCCTTCGTTCTTCGAGGTCATGTTTGCCATGGCGGCGGTGTATTTCAGACAGCAGAAGTGTGACTTTGCCGTATACGAGACAGGAATGGGCGGAAGACTGGATGCGACAAATGTCCTGACGCCGGAGCTTACGATCATCACGTCGGTGGGAATGGATCACATGGAGTATCTTGGCGATACGATAGAGAAGATAGCTTATGAGAAGGCAGGCATCATCAAGCCGGGTGTTCCGGTGATATATTTCAGGCGGGATGAGGCGGCTGCGCGGGTCATAGAAGATACTGCCAAAGAGCGTGGAGCGGACATAATTCCGGTCGAAAAATCAGATTATATAATAAATCATTTGGGGAACAAAACCATTGATTTTTCATTGCATAATCGGTATTATAGTTATTGCAATTTACAGATACAGAAGACATCACTGTACCAGGTGGAGAATGTCAGCCTTGCCGTGACAGCATTCAGGATGCTCATGGAGAGGCGGAATGTACCGGAACAGGATATAGAGAAGACCGTGAGGAATGCACTCCTGCAGTTCTACTGGGAGGGCAGGATGGAGGAGATAGCTCCCCATATATATGTGGATGGTGCCCACAATGTGGAGGCTGTAAATGCATATATAGAGACCATGAACAGGCTTCATGGGGAATATAACAAGATACTGGTATTTGCGGCGGTGAAGGATAAGGAGTATGACTCCATGATACATTTGCTTGCCGGAAATATTGCGTTTGACAGGATAATAGTCACAAGCGTTGACAGCAGCAGAAAGGCGGATTCCGCAAAGCTGGCGGAGATATTCTCGGCGTGTACGGATACTCCGGTCATGGTCAGCGATGAGATTGACGATGCCATGGATATGGCAGTGGAGCTCAGAGGAGACAGAGAGAATACCAACATATACTGCGTTGGTTCCCTGTATCTGGTGGGCGGTGTCAAGAGATGGAGGAACAGACATGATCAATTTTGATGAAGAGATAAAGAGGTTTAAGCCGGCACTTGAACTTGACCAGGCAGAGGATGCAATATACAACAATGATCTCAAGGACATCATGGATGTCATGCAGGAGATGATGAGGGTTGCAAAGGAAGCAGAGAAGTAAAGAACACAGATTGGTCGGGAGATTAAGATATGGCAGATGTACTGAATTGTAAGCACTGCGGTGGAGCGATAGCCGTCACAGGCTACTGTACCAGGTGCGGACTGAAGATAGATTACGTGAACAAGGCTCTCAACTCGTCAAAGTACTATTACAACATAGGGCTTGATAAGGCGAGGGTCAGGGATATGTCAGGTGCGGAGGAGGCGCTCAAGCTGTCTCTGAAGTATGACAAGATGAATATAGATGCCCGGAACCTTCTTGGACTGGTGTACTATGAGACCGGAGAGATAGTTCAGGCGCTCAGCCACTGGGTAGTGAGTGTGAATTATTTTGATGGCAAGAATGTCGCCAAGAGATACATCAAGGAGATAAAATCCAACCCACACAGGCTGGAGGCGGTGAACAATGTAACCAGAAAGTATAATCAGGCGCTGGTATATGCGAAGCAGGGCAGCAAGGATCTTGCCTTTATACAGCTCAGAAAGGTACTTTCCGACAACAGCAGATTTATACAGGGATACCTGCTCCTTGCACTTCTGTTCATCGACGAGGGAAGATATGACAAGGCTCGCAAGGCACTCAAGCGTGTCATCAAGATAGACAGGACAAATCCAGTGGCGGTCAGATATTTCAATGAGATGGGCCACACTGATGAGGAGATCATGAACTTCAGGGATTATCCGCAGGAGGACTACGATGTGGATTCTCTGTTCGTGGATGACCAGAAGAAGCTCATAGCCGGCAACAGCGAGGTGGATTTTGATGGGGATCCGATTCCGGTTGGAAGATACAAGGACATCAATTTCTACAAATATTCCATCGCTTATATCATAGCGGGAGTTGTTCTGGGACTTGCGGCTATGTGGACGCTCATCATCCCGCACAGGGATAAGGTGGCTGACAATTCAGAGAGAGACCTGAAGGTTACATTCAGTCAGGAGATAGCGGATAAGAATGTGGCCATATCGGAGCTCCAGTCACAGGTGGACAGCATGACCACCAAGCTCACAAATGCTGAGACTGAGGCGAAGAACCTTCAGACACAGATAGATAAGTATGGCGATTACGCTTCACAGGTTCTGTCGGATGACAATAAGGCAAGGGTACAGTCAGCGATCTATAAGTACGAGGCCATGACATATGAGGCTGCCATAGATGATCTGAACAGAGTCCTTCAGGATACACCTAACAGCGATGTGGCACTGTTCTACAAGGCGATGTGTTATCTGAAGCTTTCTGATGATAACAATGCCACACTGGTATTTAACCAGCTTGTTGAGAACTGTCCGAACTCCGTATACTACACGGTTGCGTGTGATTATGCGGATGAAGATGCCATACAGGCGGGACTTGAAAAGAAGAAGTCTGCAAGTACAGCCAGCACGAACACGGGCGACGGAACAGATACAACCGACAGATCAAGCACAGGTGACGAAACAGGTACGACCGACAGCACGGACAGAGGTGACGGAACAGATACAACCGACAGCTCGTATACAGGTGATGGAACGGATACGACCGACAACACGTATACGGATGATGGAACAGGCACCATCGACAATACGTATACAGGTGACGGAACAGACACGACCGACAGTTCGTATACAGGCGATGGAACAGATACAACTGACGGACAGTAACGAAAGACATATAAAAAGATTATAATTTATAGAAGGCACAAAAGAGACGGATAAGGATTAACCGTTTCTTTTGTGCTTTTTATTTTGTGACAGGGGGATTGAAGATGAATATCTACGAGAAAATGGGGGATACTATAATCGTATATATGCCCAGAGAGGTGGATGATTATGCGGCGGTGAAGATGACCGCAGGG
>ERZ839767.1947-NODE-1947-length-29091-cov-9.123467_pt1 | contig 29091 bp, 27 predicted proteins | sample MGYA00519879_ERZ839767 | MGnify/ENA primary metagenome ERZ839767 (study PRJEB31850, sample SAMEA3708852) | human gut metagenome | biome: human gut; feature: human-associated habitat; material: faeces | place: China | collected 2014 ... | reverse complement strand
TCATGCCGCCGCGTGCGGTCAGGATACCTGCCGCGTCGAGCATGCCCTTGAGGTCCTCAGGCGAAGTCTCGATGCGGACGAGGATCGCTTTCTGGCCCGACTCTGCGAGGATCTTCTCGGCGTCTTCGGCGAAGAACACCACCGGACCCGTAGCGGCTCCCGGCGATGCGGGCAGACCCTTGGTGATGACCTGCGCATTGGCGATGGCCTTCTTGTCGAATACGGGGTGCAGCAGCTCGTCGAGTTTGGCCGGCTCGCAGCGCAGCACGGCGGTGCGTTCGTCGATCAGACCTTCGCGGAGCATGTCCATCGCGATCTTGACCATGGCGGCGCCGGTGCGCTTGCCGTTGCGGCACTGGAGCATCCACAACTTGCCGTCCTGAATCGTGAACTCGATGTCCTGCATGTCCTTGAAGTACTGCTCCAAGTGGCGCTGAATCTCGTCCAGCTCCTTGTAAACCGTCGGCATGACCTCTTCGAGCGAAGGGTATTTCGTGCGGCGCTCCTCCTCGGAGACGTTCTGGGCCACGGCCCAGCGCTTCGAGCCTTCGATGGTGATTTGCTGCGGGGTGCGGATGCCGGCCACGACGTCCTCGCCCTGCGCGTTGATCAGGTACTCGCCGTTGAAGAGGTTTTCACCCGTCGCGGCGTCGCGCGAGAAGGCTACGCCCGTCGCCGAGTTGGCGCCCATGTTGCCGAATACCATGGCCTGCACGGTAACGGCCGTTCCCCACTCTGCGGGGATGTTGTTGAGCTTGCGGTAGAGGATGGCGCGCTCGTTCATCCACGAGCCGAACACGGCGCATACGGCTCCCCAGAGCTGATCCCAAGGGCATGCCGGGAAATCCTCGCCGGTCTGCTTCTTGACGGCGGCCTTGAAGTTCTGCACCAGCTCCTTCAGGTCGTCGGTCGTCAGGTCGGTGTCGTTCTTGACGCCGCGCTTCTCCTTCTGCTCCTCGATGATGACCTCGAACGGGTCGTGGTCCTCTTTCGATTCGGGCTTCATGCCCAGCACCACGTCGCCGTACATCTGTACGAAACGGCGGTACGAGTCCCATGCGAAACGGGGATTGCCCGTGCGCTTGGCTACGGCTTCCACGGCCTGGTCGTTCATACCCAGGTTGAGGATGGTGTCCATCATGCCCGGCATCGAAGCGCGTGCGCCCGAACGAACCGATACCAGCAGCGGCATCTCTTTGTCGCCGAACTTCATGCCGGTCAGTTTTTCGATGTTCTTCATCGCCTTCTCCACTTCGGGGCGAAGCAGCCCCACGACTTTCTCGCGTCCTTGTGCGTAGTATTCGCTGCATACTTCGGTGGTGATGGTGAATCCCGGGGGAACCGGAATACCGATCAGGTTCATTTCGGCCAGGTTCGCACCCTTACCGCCGAGCAGTTCCCTCATTTTGCCGTTACCTTCCGCTTCCTTGTTGCCGAAGGTATAGACTCGTTTAACGTCTGCCATAACTTGTCGTTGTTGATTATAATAGTGTTTTTCCCAATAAATGTGCTGTTTCAGAGTTGTTTCCGCCGGGCTGCGGGCGAGGCCTTCCATTGGGAAGGCAACGGTGAAAAAACCGTCTTTTCCGGAGGGGCAAAGATACGATGATTTTTCGGATAATCAAAAAACTTATTTAATATATAAAAATATTGGAAAATATCGGCCGATGCCACCCGTATAGCGTTGTCGCCGATAGGTCGGCAGGGGCGTTCCGCTGCGGGGATCGAGCAGGTCGCGCCGGGCAAAAACATCGGCCCGGATGACGGTTAGCGCCGTGTCTGTCAGGATTCGGTCGTGCAGCCACCAACCGCCCCGTGCGTAGGCATTGCCCCGCCCTCGGCGCTCGGCCGGAGCCAATGCATCCCTGAGCGAGAGTTTTTCCGCAGTTCCAGACGGAAGCTTGCCTGCACAGAGGATCCGGATGCCGGGTGTTCGTTCGCGCAGCTCCTCCAGTAGTTCGGCAGCATACCGGTCGCCGCGTGTCAGCAGTACGGCTGTCGGTTTTCCGTCCAGCGTACCCTCGACGCAAAGATAGCCATAGCCCGTTTCGATGCGTTCCGTGAAGAACCGGTCGGCATAGTAAAGCAAGGCGAAATCCATCCCGTCCAGCGTATTGAGGGTGCGGTGCACATAACTGTACGGCAGGTCCGACGCCCGGACCAAGTCTTTGACAACCTCCTCGTTTTCGACTCCATACACTCCTGCGAGCGGCATCGCCATTCGGCCGATTACAGCGCCCGCCCGTTCGACTTTGGCGCGGTAACGCTCGCCGCTCCAGCGCAGCCGTCCTTCGGGTGTGTAGTCCGTGTCGTCGTAGAAGAGCGACGGGATCGTGTCGTAGAGGCGGTCGAGGTCGTAATAGGCGAAACCCGTGCGTTGTTGGGCGTGGATGGCACCGAGAGAAGCGATGACGAAGAATATCGCCAGAAAGCTTATTCGTTTCATATTCGCTGCCGCTGCGGTTTTTCCTGTCCGACTTTACGTAGGAAACTGACCGTGTTATAATTTAATAGGGTAAATTTCAGTTCTTCGATATTCCGGTTGATTTGTTTGAATCCGTGATTTTTGAAAATTCGTACAGTCGCTTTTACCATCAAAGAGTATCGAATTGCAACCCAAATTACGCAATATTTCCGATAATGCCAAATCCGATGCCGTAAAATGTCGGAATTATTTTGAGCTGCTGAGAAATTTTGAGCTTTGCCCGAACAATCTTTAACTAAGTTTTACCTGTAAATCGCTGTCAAGTCGCCGATATGGTAGCTTTTTTTCATCGTATCCGCTGTTGCAGGTTTCGTATCGTCTATAAAATCGTCGCCGGTCAAAAATGCTTCCGTAGTAACCGTGTAAACATACAGGCTGTCTTTAGTCAGCACGCTATATATTTTTTTTGAGCGGGGACCATCTCCATATTCCGCCGCAATTTCGATATAGCGAACAATTTTACCGTGTTCGTCGTGCAATATTAAATATTCTCGCGGCCCCGGATCGTCGCCTCCGTCGAGGACCAATCTCATGGTACGATTCCCGTCGAAAGGAATTCGATAATATTGTTTCCAATTTCCGTATCCCGTCGTATCGTTACCTAAAAGCAGCGCTAACCGATAGATCGTATCCCGATCCGTAATCATGGAATTGCCTGCTCGGTCCAGGGTGTAGTCCGATAATTTTAACCGATTGTTGAGATTGTCCGATTGCCGATCGATGCAAAATACCGTGCCCTGCAAGTTACGACAACTCGAACAAATGAATAATGTCATAAATATTATCGTGTGTTTCGTCATGGAAGGTAGCCTTTGTCCGAGAGGATCAATATCACCAAATTAAGCAAAATCCGGCAAAAATCCAAATTCGGAGGTAGAAAACCGCTGTGGGGATCATTCGGTGCGAACGAATATGATAATTCCATCTATTTTCCGGGCTTTGCGGCTGGTCCGGACTGTTTATGCCGGAAGGTTTTGTATTCCGGTGCTCCCGAAGCATACGCTTACCTTTACCGACCGAGGCGACGTTGCCTCGGTTAAAATCATTTGTATTATGATAATAGGTTATTTACGTGTCAGCATGGGAAAACAGCATCTTGCCAACCAGCAGGATGAGATCCGGCGTTTCGCCGAAAGCAGGAATCTCGTCGTGGATCATTTATTGCGGAAATAGATAGCTGGTGAAATTTTCTGTTTTTGTTTTTTTATAAAATAATTTTTATATTTACACCCGTATTTTGCGAAAAGGCCATGCAGATGGTTTGCTTTAACCGCAGACGAATGGTGATATGATAATATTGTAAACGAAGAAACCCTTAATTGCCTTATTAAAAATTTTTTTATGAAACATTTATTTGTTAATTTATTTTCTCTTGTATGCATGCTGCTTGCAGGAGTAGGATTGACGGGGTGTACCGACGACAAGACAGAACCAGACCCCGGTACTTGGCCTTCATTGGAAGTGAAGTTCCTTGAAGCACAGTATTCGACAGTCAAATTGGAGGTGACTGCCGCTAATTTGACAGAAATTGCTTACCTGGCGACGCCCAAGGCCGATGCCAAGGAGACCCCGACGGCAACGATCGTCTTTGCGACCGGCGTCAAATCTGCGATTGCGGACGGCGTTTCTTCGCTGACCGTAAGTAAACTGGACCCCGATACGGAGTATGTGATCTATGTGGCTGCCACCACTGCGAACGAAGAGTTCTTTGAGAAGGTTCTCGAGGTTGAGGCCAAGACCGCTTCGTTCGGCGATAACGCGTACGACGTGTTTGACGTGGACTACATGAGTTTTAGCATGAACGTGAAATTCCAGCCGACCGATCCCGAGAATGTGATCAAATATCTGCTGATAGACATGTTGACGTATAATTATCAGAGTATGATGAACTATACCGACGCCGACATGATGAATCTCTTCGACGATATATATCACAACTATATTACCGAGAATACTGTTTTTGTATTCAACGAGGAGAATTCGATTTTACGCGACGAGAATGGCGAGCCTGTGACCGATGAGGAAGGCTCGATGATAACGCTCTGGAACCCGATGGTGCCTGGACAGCTCAATTATGTGCTGCTCGGCGAGTTCGCATCCGGCGAGCACCCTTGGGGCTTCGGTCAGGGATACTATTTGCCCCTTTGGGATCAGGACGCATACTACGAAGCTGTCGGCGGTGGCGGTGGTATCTTGGGAGAAGCCGGTTCCCGTGCCGACGATGTAGAGCAGGGCGATTTCTGGACCGGCTACTACCAGAAGATAGAGGTTACCAACAAGAAGCCCGAAAAACTCGGTGAGATCAAGATCAATACCGATAAATTGAGACCCAACGGCGGTCTGCTCACTTTCGAGTTGTGCGAGGGGGTATCCTACCTGTGTCTTGGTATTTTCGAGGAGTATGATATGGAGGCGATTAAGACGTCAATGCTGAAAGGCGACCTGTCGAATATGCAGTGGGCGCTGACCTCTTACAACGCACCTTACATCCTCAATGTCCAGACTTATGAGATAGCCAAAGGGCAGACCGACTTCTCTTTCAACCTGACGGAGTATTTCACTAAGTTCACGCCGGGTATGAAGTATTACGTCTATGCGGTGGGTATCAACGATAATACCGGTTCGAAGCAGGCTTTCGCCAAACTCGAAGGCTTTACGCTGCCCGAACCTACGAAACCGGCTCCCGAGGTAACCGTTACCGGTATCGATGCTCCGGAAGGTCATGAGGAGTCGCCCTACGAAGTTTGGTTCAATATCAAATGTACTACGGGTGACGCGGTGACTGCCAAGTACGCTGCCAACTACGAGCGTGAGTGGGAGGTCGAACTCAACGCCGGCAAGACTAACACCGACCTGATCGAAAACGGTAACGCGTTTACTCCGGATGAGATCGAGAAGATCAACTCGGCCGAGGGTTACAACGTAATGTTCTCGACCCGTCCCGACGCCAACACCTACCTGGGTGTAATCGCTTACAATGACGAGGGTACCGGCAACGATCCCGACGAAGATGGTTCTGCCATCGGCAAGAAGCGTTCTATGCCTGTACCTGATAAAGAGCCGGTAGATTCGAAGTATTTCGAAAGTCTGCTGGGTGAGTGGACGCTGTCGGCTGAATACGAGGGCGGCGAGGCGCCGATGACCTGCAAGGTGGAGATCGTTTCTGGACTGACGTGTCCGGAGAGTCTGTCCCAGGAGGTCATTGACTACTATCTGGATAACACAAACTACTCGAAAGAGCAGGTAGAGAAGTTGTACGAGGGCTTCAAGAAGCAGCTTAAGCTCTACAATGAGCGTCTGCGCGGCCAGAACCGCCTGCTTTGCCTGGGACTCGATATCGACCGTCCGAAGTACGAGTACAGTACCAACTACCTGGCCGGCTGGAAGACGCCATACGACCTTTTCATCGCAACTACGGAAGAGTACAACGGCTACGATACGGAGTCTATGTTCTTCGATTTCGGTCCGAAGTGGTATCTCGAGATGAAATCCGACGGTTCCGTAGTCGCTCCGTTCGACGTAACCAACCTGCCGCCGCTTACGTTATGGAACAAGGGGGCCGAGTACTATTTCATTGGTATCAGCAAAATGGCGATTACGCAGGGTGAGTTCCCCGTAACGATTAGCAGCGATAACTCTACGATCACTGTAGGGGGATATGAGTACGAAGGTGATACTTACTACCCGAATGCAGCGAAGATAATGTTCGGAGGACAGTATTCGACCGACACCCGGGTATGCGGCGCACTGACGCTGACCAAGGGTTGGAATGGTGAGTCCGTGAAGTCGGTTGTCAAGGGCGGCAAGTCCGTGACGACGAACGATGTGCTGGGTGCCGAGCGTGCTGTCCGCCCGTTGAGCCGCACGAGCGTATCTGATGCGAAGAGCTACGAGCCGCTTAAGGTTACTCCTCTTGCCGAGAAGTCGCTCCGCGAGCGTTGGAAGCAGCGGGCGGCAGGTAAATATATCCGTCGCTAACAGACTCTTTTGAAATAAGGCAGGGGGAGGTACCCGGAATGGGAATTTTCCCCCTGCTTTATGCTTTTATAAAATAACCGGATGCGCAAATCCGCTGGAGGTGCGGAGGCGTATTTTATGGAAGCAGAAGAGAGTTACTCTTTAAATCGAAAAAAGATTCCGATATGTTGAAAAAACTGTTTGGCTTGGCGCTTGCACTCTTGGCGACGCTTGCCGTTTCGGCGCAGGTTCGCGTGGGGGAGGGCCAGCTCTCCGGTAGTTTCGAGAGCAACTCGATCTACTACCAGGACGACTCGGGATTGGGTGCAGCAGGCACTGCTCCCGACGATCGTTTCGGTTCGAACAACTACATGAAACTCGACTACATGAACGGTCGTTTTTCTGCGGGACTCCAGATTGACGCTTATCTCCCTGCATTGCAGGGATATGAGATCGGTCAGCAGCCCGGAGCCTATCACTTCTATCTCTCCTCGAAGTATATCCAGTGGCAGGATCACAACTATTCCGTGCGGGTGGGTGATATTTTCGACCAGTTCGGCAGCGGACTTATTTTTCGTTCGTTCGAAGACCGTCAGCTGGGATTCAACAATTCGATCGAGGGTGTGCAGGGTATCTACCGCTTCGGCGACTACGTCGAGGTGAAAGGTATGTACGGTCGTCCCCGGCTCTACACCGACTATGCGGATTCGTGGGTGCGCGGTGCCGATCTGCACATTTCATTGAATGATATTTTCGGTTGGAACGCTGCGCAGTTCTCGGCTGAGGGCAGCTACGTCAACCGTTACGAGTCGCTCGACAAGGATCAGACGATCGACTTCGCCTCTCGCGGACTTACCTCGCCCAATCTGAACATGTATTCGGGCCGCCTGAATTTCGACTGGAAGGGGCTTTCGCTCAAAGGCGAATACGTATATAAGGGGAAGGACATCTACTCGACTGTTGCGGACGTAGCCGCAGCCGGCAACGCCATCTTGGTCGAGGCCGGTTATAACTACGGACCTTTCAGCATCTCGGGTAGTTTCCGTCGGTTAGACCGTATGGGGACGATGCTTTCGCTTTACGGCTCTGGTACGGGCAATGTACTCAACTACCTGCCCTCTCTGACGCGCCAGTACACTTACCTGTTGGCCAATTTGGAACCGTATATCGTTAATACCGACGGCGAAATAGGCGGTCAGGTGGATCTCTACTATACGTATCGCAGCAAGTCGAACCGTCATCGCTACTGGAATTTCCACGCCAACTTATCCACTTTCTATACGCTGCGTTCGGAGCAGAGCGAATCGGGCGAGCGGGAGTTGATGTGGCGTGATATTAACATCGATGTAGAGCGCCAGTGGAACAAGAAACTCAAAACCTCGCTGCTTGTTTCGATCCAGAAGCGCAACCCGAGTCATGGTTTCCAGCGTCAGACCTACGTATCCAACATTTTCATAGGCGATGTCACCTACAAATTCGACTCGAAAAAGTCGTTGCGCGTCGAGGCGCAATACCTTTATTCGACCGACTACGAGGGTGACTGGGTCGCGGCTTTGGTGGAGTTCAACATGGTGCCGCATTGGAGTTTCTTTGTGAGCGATATGTATAACCTCGACGAGACCGAGGCTAACTCCTTTACTAAAACGAATTATTACAGTGCAGGATTCAGTTACCTGAAAAATCGTACGCGTATTCAACTCAGCTACGGCCGCAATCGTGCAGGCTATGTTTGTTCGGGAGGGGCGTGTCGTTATATGCCGGCTTACACGGGTCTGAACCTTGTGATCACTTCATCCTTTTAATTAAAAAACAGATTATGAAATTCAAGAAATTCATTATCCCTGCGCTTTGTATGGCTATGTTGAGCGCGGGATGTTCGGGGCAGGATCCGGTGACCCCCGGTGGCGGTCAAAACGGCAATGGGGGTACGAATGAAAACATCGAAAACGGTCTGCAGGTGACGGCATCGACGACGGTAATCAATGCCGACGGGCAGGATGCCGCCCGCATTAATGTCTATTATGACAAAGTGAAATTGTCGCTCGACGCAGTCGCTTTCTACGATGCCAAAAGTAACGACGTGCTCGACCTTTCGAAATTCACCATCGAGGACAACACGCTTGTGTACACTGTTACCGAGCCGGGTGAATTTTCGTTCTGGGTTGCTTATAAGACCCACAATACCAAAGATCGTCCGACAACCATTTCTGCTGTAGAGTTCTCGGTGCCTGACGCTCCGGAAGATCCCCAGCCGGACAACACCTCGTTCGTCCGCCGGACGCTCATCACGCAGTTCACGGGCTTGGGTTGCGGCTACTGTCCTTTTATGATCGCTGCGATGGAAGATGTACGCAAGTCGGCCGAATATGCGGACAAGTCCGTATTGGCAGCCTGTCACACCTATGGGGGTGATCCTTATCAGCCCGATGTGCCTTTGGATTACGCTATGGGTGTCAGCACGTATCCTTATGTAAATTTCGATTTCCAGACAGGGATTGGTAATTTTGGTTACAACAGCAACGTATCTAACATCAAGAAAAATATCGACAAATCGCTCTCTGTGGATGCCGGTGCCGGTATTTCGGTCGGTATGGAAGTTGCTGGAAACAAACTGGTCGCTCGTGTTACGGTGAAGGCTGCTCGCTCCGGTCCGTTCCGCGTAGGCGCTTGGGTGCTGGAAGATGGTCTGACAGGTACTCAACTGAACAATGGTATGAAGGGGGATTACGATTTCAACACGCATAATAATGTTATCCGCCACGTGAATAGTCGTTACTCTGGTTCGGATTATTCCGGCCATGAGGTCGGTGCGTTGGCTGCCGGCGGTACCGGTGAGCATCTCTTTACGATGACCTTGGATGAAAGTTGGGTCGTGAAGAATTGTCATGTGATATTCTTCGTAACGGAGCTTGTCGATAAGGGTTACGCCGTAACCAATGCTATCGACGTTCCCGTTAAGTCGTCTACTATACCGTTCGAGTACAGATAGTGTATTCGAACGTAGCAGCATACTGCTGTAAAATTTGCGGGGCGCCTCCATCGGAGTCGTCCCGTCTTTTTGACGCACGGCCGATCCGTGATGCCGGCCGCAACGCAGTGGAGGTGCGGTATGACGCGGCTGAAGAACTCCGGAGGGAAGACAACACAGCACAACGGCCCGTATTCCTTTTTGGCTGAGGCAGATTGTCGATGCCTCCGGGGACGCACCGTGATCGAGGATGTGGGCAGCCCCTTGGGAGCGAGAACGGTTCCATGAAAAAAGGGATCAAGATGTAAATGAAAAGTCGGTGGAAGTCTGTATTTCCGCAGACTTTTTTCATATGCCCGTGACCAGTATCATCTTTCCGGTAAGAGTGTTTTCAGCTCATCCTGCGTGGAAAGGTAGGTCATGTATTGGATGGTGAAGACCTGTTTGTCATCTTCCGTGCGCTCGATCTCTCGGATGTGTAGCAGGTCATATATGTGTAAATCAATGAGTTGCCTTGCGTGTCGACAGATTCGGTTATAAGGTCGAAATCACCGACGAGGCGAAGCGGACGCTGACAGTCATCGGCTACCAGCGCAAATACGGCGTCCGCACCCTGCTCGAATGCATCGAGGAATTTCTCTCGGGACTGATTGTCGACGGCAAACTGTACAGCGGGGAGCGGGTGATCGTGGAGCCCGACGGCGAAAAGGAGGTGATTCTCCGGGGCGCCTAACATAAATTCGTACCAGTGTCGGACGGTTTTCGAATTCCGGCCGAAGCAATTATCGGTAAGAATAACACACTCTTCGCATTGGGTGACAGCACGGTTCCTTTCTGCAAAAAACGCGAAAGCAAATCGTATGTAAGCGTTACTCCGCTGAGCGTGTAAAAGAATCGCTATACGGATAAAAAATGCTGTAAATTTCGCAGCATTTTTTCAATAAACTTCGATTACAATCACGTCGCTTTGGTAGCGTGCAAACTGGTTTGCTTTCTGCGCTCGGTTTAAACGTTTATTTTAAAGGAAACCCGAAGTCGAGAACAAAAACGGTCTCTGTTATTCTCGAGGTGTCTTAAATATAAATAAAAGGAGTTGCTCCGCAAGCCAACCCATCCTATGATGGAAATGTTGTTAAATTTAATATTCTTCAGTTTTAAACGGCTCGCTGAAAGCAACCACTGAGTTGTATTCTCCTGTTTTTGCGTCAACACCTACAACCACGACTTTATATATTCCCGGCTCGAGTTTCTCGAAGCGTCCCATATAACTGCCCCAATACTCTCCTTCGAAACCATAGGTTTTAAAGAAATGAGCACGGTCTCTGCACCATCCTGACGATATTTTTTGTTTTGCAATCTCGTCAATGATTTGCAGAGATTCCTTTACTGTGGTCTCCTCTGTAACTATCTCATAATAGTACAATGCAGTTATCGGATTAGGTATAATATGAATGTTATGGAAACCCCAAGACATATCGACATTAATACTGAAGGTAATTTTGGCTATATCTGTCTCAGTAGTGAAATCTTTTCTGAAAAGCCCTGTTGTTACAGACTGTCCTTTATATCCAAATGCAAAAATAGAATATTCAGTACTACTATCCAGTTGTGTATATGAACCTTGGGTTTCGCCGCGCTCCAATCTGCTTCTCGCAATCTGATCCTTGAAATAGGCTATAATTTCCTCATCTCTCTTCCCTTTAAAATTAGAAGAAGGTTTCATAAATACCGCATAAGGATCGGAATTTGTTGTGGTAATGTTGAAAGATACAGCATCAGAAGTAACTGTTCCCAGCACAATCTCGATCTGATTGTCCGAAGGAGAAACCTTCCCTGTAGCAAACTCGACAGATGCCACTTCCGAATTCACTGTTCCATATGGTGTCAACGAACAAGCAAGGCAAAGATAGTCTGAAGACTCATACTCCAACTTGCTTTCCTTTTCACTCGGGCCGTATAACGCTATTTCAGAAATAACCTGATGTGCAGTTTTATTCAAGATTTGACAAGTACAATATACTGATCCACTGAAGCCTGCATATATTCTGCATTTGACATGCCTGTTCCTGCAAGTTCCGACTTGGAAACTATCTTGGAAAAATAACGGGACTCTGTATCGTCAGGAGTAATTGTTATGGAAAGGTCGACTCCGTCTTTGACATTATTAAGAAAAATCAAACTTGACATCATTAGGTCCCTCATATCCTTCTGCAAAACACTCCTTAAAGACTTTTGTTGTCATTTGTTTATCTTCACTCACACCGAAGATAGTAATATATCTAAGAGATTTTCCAACTCCAATAAAGTTAAAATCAGCATAGACTAAAACAACTACATATCAACAAGTTAATTGATTCTTCGGGTGACGGATTGCCTCCGTTTCCACCCGAATACGGTGGATAGTTCTATTCTTATGTAGGCACCCATGTAGGGAACCGGCAGGAATACATGAACCACTAAAAAATTAACGATATGTATTGTTCGATCACATTCAAAGGTCGCAAAGACCCCCAGGACCCCAAGATGGTCAAACTGGAAATGATTTTCTACAAGACCGGTTACACCCGCATTCCCCGGGTCGTCAGTATCACCGGAGCTTACAAATGCTGGAACAATGAAACCCTGAGTTTTGAATCCGCTTCCAGCGAATACCTCAAGAAAAACCAACTGCTGCTTGAACTCAAAGAGAAGTACATGTCCGTTGCCGAACGGTGGGAAAAGGAATGGCGTAACTTCTCCGTACTGCAATGGGCCGATTGCTTCAAACCCAAAGAAGAGGAAAAGGCAAAGCAGGAATTGAAAGTGCTGACGGTTCTCAAGCTCATCAACGTCCGAATCGAATACTTCGAGAACCACGAAAAATTCAAGAACGGCAAACTCGTTAAGAGTGTCGGCACCGCCAGTATGTACAAGCAGTTCCGCACTTCGCTTTCGGCCTTCACCCAGAGGCAGTACAACAAAGACCTGTCTCGCTTTTACTTCACCGACATTACCCAGAAATTTCTTCTGGAATACATCGTCTATCTGGAGCGGCGCGGCATCGAAAACGGTAATCGTGCCGGCTTGCGCCAGCTCCTTCGCATCTTCCGTGCATTGGTAAACTACGCCAAGGACGAACTCCACATGTACGGAGCCAACCCCGCAATCTTCGAGGCAGCTACGGAAAAGATGGCGTGGGGACAGTTCGAGTCCAAAGCCGTCAATCCGAACATCATCCGCCGGATAGAGTTCATGGACCGCAGCCTCTTCTCCGAGCAGGAGTAGCTTTGTCTCGACCTTTTCCTCTTCAGCTTTTACAGCGGCGGTATGGCCAACGTTGATGTTGTTAACCTGACATGGGACATGATTAACGAAAAGGAAGGCATGATTGTCTATGAGCGTACCAAATTCCCCAAGCTGGCCAAGCCCCTGCTTATCGACCGTCTCATCGTAATTCTGGAAAAATACAGAGGCAAGGGTGTCGGTGATTATGTTTTTCCGGTCTATACCGAGAAACACGTGACTGACAAACAGAAAATGGGACGTCGCAGCAGCTTCTCAACCCTCGTCAGCGAAACTCTGGACAAGGTTTGCGAGATTCTGGGAATCGACGAGAAAATGACATGGTACACGGCACGAGGTACATTTATTTCCAGCGAGCTTGATGCTGGCACACCGATCACCCACGTTGCTGAAATGGCTGGCAACAGTGCCCGAACCATCGAAAAGCACTACTACAAAAACACCAAGCAGGAGGAGCTGCGCCAGCGGATGAATGCCAGGTACGGGAGCTGGGGGCAACAGAGCATATAATTTTATTTGTTAATTCAAGAGTAAAGGATCGTTCGCAACCCAAGCCGGATTCATTTCGTATATTTCAATCTGCCGACCGCACAGTTGAATATCAATCGTCTTATTTATCCCTATATTCTTTGGGTGAAAACCCAGTCATTCTTTTGAAAAATTTCCCGAAGAATGACTGCGATGGGAAACCAAGTTCATGGCTTATTTGTTGCACGGTGAGGTTTGTGTTTTTTAATAAAGCACAAGCCTCTTTTGCTACAAAATCATCAATCCATTCCAATGGAGATTTTCCACTGACATTCTTAATTACAGTAGAAAGGTAACCGGTTGAAAAGTGTAAGCGGTCAGCATAGAACAACACCCTGCGTTGCGTGTGGTAGTGCTCTTTTACCTCGGTCATAAAACGTTTCATTATAAATTCTTCATTGGAGGGCGGCCTGCTTTCCGACATTTGGAAATAAGAACTGAAACCATAAAAGAATGCACAAGTCAGATGACGTAAGGTTTCCATTTGATATGGGCGTTCCTTGGCAAGTAACCTTTGTACCATCGAGCAGTAAGAAAGCATAGATTGGAGAATCGCCGGCTTTAGTTCCAATATCGGAGCATTACGAAGCATCCTATCCAGATAAAAGTTATAAGGAAGTCCGAGACTGCTGACAAATTCTCTGCTCATGGTGATGCCGATAGCCCGGAAATCTTTACTCATGGCGTATTGTTCCAACAATTGTCCCGGCACATTGACAGCCAAAGAAGAAGGCTTCAGACAGAACGGAGACAGGTCTATAGCACCTTTTGATTCACCTTCCAAACAAATATAACAGCTATACTCACTTATTTTGAACGGATATTCAAGCAGTGGATGATAAGAGATTTCGTATATGCAGAAGTCATCTCCGATATGATTCATGGCTCCTCCAGCCATCTTGTTTTGCTCTATTAAATTAAGGAGCTTGAAATTTTCCATATATGATACTTTGGCAACAAAGATAATGCTAAAAGGCAATAATCAGCAACAAAATATAAAAAATAGTCCAATACTCGCAAAGGGCAGACCTTGCATAATGAAACAGCACCTGTTATGTTTGCAACTTAAAAATTTGATTGAATAATATGTTTCTCGATACCATATTTACAGCCTCCATCTTTCATGGGATGTGTGTCCCTGATAAATTAAGATTAAAGAGTAGTATAACATTTCTCCTTTTGTTCTTTTGGGGAATAACCATACCTTGTAAAGCACAAACCGCAACCGATTCATTGGCAAATGACTTTCGTTCTGTTGTTGCCAAAAACTTTTCCCGCTACCGCACTGTCAATCTGTACTGGGAAATGAAAGGCAGCCACCATTATACCTTCGCTTCGGGAGGAACTGAAATGGAGAAAGCACGGAAAAGAGACCTGCATACTATCCGTTTTTCCACGATGATACCGGTAGTGAAGAAAAAACGGTTTTCATTGTATGGCAACCTGCAATATTCGAACTATCATTTTCAAATTCAGGGGGAACCGTCCGACATCTTCGGCCAGGACGATTACAGTCATTATCAAGGAGGATTAAGCGCGTCATACTTTGCCAGTTTGCTCGGTCGCCCGTTTCTTTTGTCGGCAGATGTGTCCGTAGACGGATGGAATGAAGGTTGGGGTAAATTGCAAGGGCGTTTTGTCGCCGCTATGATCTTCAAGAGAGGAAATAAAACAGGCATCAGTGTCGGACTTGCGGCCATGGCATTGGGGAAAATTCCGGTTATGCCGGTTTTCTCTTATTGGCATCGTTTCGACAATCCGGATTGGAGCGTGGATATAACTCTGCCAAGTCAACTGTATCTCCGTTACCAGATAAAAAATCAACGTATTTCAGTCGGCAGTTCGATGACAGGAGACAATTTTTACCTGCATACCGACTTATCTGAATTACCATCAGTCTGTTATTACAGCGAAGTCGTGATAAAGCCGGAGGTATTATATGAATACATCATCAACAAGCATTTTTATCTTTCGGCTCGAACCGGAATTTCCGTTCCTTTGAAAAGTGGACTTTATACAAAAGGCAGGAAAGAAATAAAACTGACAGGAGAACATTTAGAACAAGACCGTTCGCTGATACCGTTCTTCCATGTGGGAATCTCGTATAGTTTATTTCGATAAATGCGGGTATGAATAAGAAAGAACTGATACGCGCCATATCCCGGGAACTCAATCCGCCCATGTCTCAGGATAAAATTACCTTGATACTCGACAAAGCCGTCGAGATTACCAAGCGTACCCTTGCGACAGGCGAACCTGTGAAATGGGCCGGATTTGGTTCTTTTGTATTGAAGGACGTTCCGCCTCGATACTATTATTCAACAAAACAAAAGAAATATACTACATCCAAAGGCTCGAAACGAATTACTTTCGTGCCATCAAGAGCAAAATAATCAAGTCGAAAATTCATTCAACTGTTCCCTGTATTGAGTTGCTTTCTATATCTGGATGGCGACATCCCTATTATACTTGTAAAGACTCGCACGAAATGCGGCAGGTCGTTGAAGCCTACAAGATAGCATATCTCAGACACAGATTTTTGCGAATGTTTCAGCAAATCGCAAGCCGTGTTCAAACGATATTGGGTGACGAATTGCGAAAATGTCATTCCCTTGCACCGCTTGAAATAAGAGCAGAACGCCGAACGGTTCATGCCCACTTCTGCCGCAATATCATCCAGCGCAATGGAATGAACGTAATGCTTCATCACGTATGCGCAGATTTGCTGCATCCGCCGCACGTCCCGCTCGATGCGCATCGGTTTTCCAGCAAACGTGCGGTCGGACGTAGTATAAATAACCGGTAGCAGTCGGAACATCGCACTCAAACGCCCTAATTCGTCCATTCCGTTCATTTCTGACAATACTTTACGAATCGTCCGAGAACTTTCCGGACCGAATTTCAAGGCATCGGTCGGAAACGAAACTCCGAATAGGCGATTGCGTAATTCGGGAAATACTTCCATGCACCGCTCCACCAAAGAATGGCTGAAAGCCACCATCAGATAACGGACACAACCGTCCTCGTCCGCACTGTCGGCTACGTATTCCCAGCGATGAAGCATCGACGGAGGAATCAACGCCACATCGCCCGCCGCAAAAGGCTGTAATGTGTCGCCCGCCATCCGGTTGCCCCGTCCATGAACAACGTAGTACAGCTCCCACGCATCGTGCCGATGGAGCTTGGCTTCGAGACTCGGCTCCACCCGCTGGTCGATGAAGAAAAACGAATGATTCTCCACTTCGGGCAATTCGTATGGTATGGCGGTATCCTCCATAAATAATTGCTTAAATTTATATGATTGCAAATTTACAACAATTATATAAAACAATAAAACAAATGTAGAACAATAAAGCGGCATAACTTTGCAATCGTAAACAAGAACATAACTTAAAAACGTATTAATATGAAATTCTACGAAGTATTGGAGAAACGCCGCACTCAAAAAAGCGGAAATCTTTCTCAAAGCGATGGCCTCCGAAATCGACAAAATCGTCCATGCCGACGTGCCCCTCGTGGGCGACGTCAAGCGCACGCTCCCGCTGCTGACCGAACGCATCCGCCCGCGCGACCACAGCGCATGGATCGAGGAGTTCCGCGCCTGCGACCGCATCGAGTACGAGCGTGTGGTGCGGCGGGCGATCCGTCCCGACGGAGGGCGCATCCGCATGGGCGAGGCGGTCGACGCCGTGGCACGCGCCTACGACCGCGACGCGGTGATGGTCACCGACGTGGGGCAGCAGCAGATGTTCGCCGCCCGCTACTTCGGGTTCCGCCGCAGCCGCAGCGTCGTCACGTCGGGCGGTCTGGGAACCATGGGGTTCGGCCTCCCGGCCGCCATCGGCGCCAAGCTGGGCGCTCCCGACCGCGAGGTCGTCCTCTTCGCGGGCGACGGCGGGCTGCAAATGACCATTCAGGAATTGGCGACGATTTTCCAGTCGCACGTCTGCGTGAAGATCGTCCTGCTCAACAACTCCTTCCTGGGCATGGTGCGCCAGTGGCAGGAACTTTTCTACGACCGAGATGGTCAACCCCGATTTCGGATTGATCGCCCGCGCCAACGGAATCGAATACCGCTGCGTCGAGCGGCGCGGGGAGCTGCCGCAGGCCGTCGCCGCCATGAAGGCCCATGCAGGCGCCTATCTGCTCGAAGTGCGGGTCGAAAACGAGGAAAACGTCTTCCCGATGGTTCCGGCCGGCGCTCCGGTCGCGGACATCCGGCTCGAATAACAACGACAGTATGGAACAGGAATACATCATCACCGTGTTTTCGGAGAACAAGGTGGGTCTGTTGAGCCAGATCACCACGGTCTTCACCTGCCGCAACGTCAATATCGAGAGTCTGACCACCTCCGAATCGGCGCTCGCGGGCATCCACAAATTCACGATCGTCGTGCGCACCGATCCCGAAAAGATCGAAAAGCTCGCGCGACAGGTCGAAAAGCGCATCGACGTGCTCAAAGTCTTCGTCTTCACCTCCGACGAAGTGGTGCAGCAGGAGATCGCCCTCTACAAGGTCACGCGCAGCCGCAACGTCGAACAACTCGTCCGCCGGCACAACGTGCGCATCCTCGAAATCGACGACGACTACATCGTCGTCGAAAAGACCGGTTACAAGAGCGAAACGCGCGAACTGTTCGAACTGCTGCAACCCTACGGCGTACAGCAGTTCGTGCGCAGCGGCACGGTGGCGATCGTCAAATCGCGGCGCGAACTGCTCAACGAATATCTCGAAGAACTCGCACGAAACGACAGAAAACTTTCATAAAAAACAGTTACGACTATGGCACAGATCAATTTCGGCGGTGTAAACGAAACCGTCGTCACCCGCGAAGAGTTTCCATTGGAGAAGGCACGCAAAGTCCTCGAAAACGAGACGATCGCCGTCATCGGCTACGGCGTACAGGGCCCCGGACAGTCGCTCAACCTGCGCGACAACGGCTTCAACGTCATCGTAGGCCAGCGCGAGGGCACCCGCAGTTGGGAACGGGCCGTCGCCGACGGCTGGGTACCGGGGCAGACGCTCTTCGGCATCGAGGAGGCGGCCGAGCGCGGCACGATCATCCAGTACCTGCTCTCCGACGCAGGCCAGATCGCCGTGTGGCCCGCGCTCCGCAAACACCTCACGGCCGGCAAGGCACTCTACTTCTCGCACGGGTTCGGCATCACCTACAAGGAGCGCACGGGCATCGTCCCGCCGGCCGACGTGGACGTGATCCTGATCGCCCCCAAGGGATCGGGCACCTCGCTGCGGCGGATGTTCCTCGAAGGACGCGGTCTCAATTCGAGTTTCGCCGTCTTCCAGGATGCGACGGGACACGCCTTCGAGCGCGTGGTGGCCCTCGGCATCGGCGTCGGTTCGGGTTATCTCTTCGAGACCGACTTCAAACGCGAGGTCTACTCCGACCTGACGGGCGAGCGCGGCACGCTCATGGGCGCCATCCAGGGCATCTTCGCCGCCCAGTACGAGACGCTGCGCACACACGGCCACACCCCCTCGGAGGCCTTCAACGAGACGGTCGAGGAGCTCACGCAGTCGCTCATGCCGCTCGTGGCCGAAAACGGCATGGACTGGATGTATGCCAACTGCTCGACCACGGCGCAGCGCGGCGCGCTCGACTGGTGGAAACGCTTCCGAGACGCTGCGAAACCCGTCTTCGAACAGCTCTACGAAGAGGTGGCCACCGGTCGCGAGGCACAGCGGTCGATCGACCTGAACAGCAAGCCCGACTACCGCCAGAAGCTCGAAGAGGAGTTGCGCGAACTGCGTGAAAGCGAAATGTGGCAGGCCGGCGCCGTCGTGCGCAAGCTGCGCCCCGAAAACAACTAAAACCTACTGTTATGTGCGGCTTTGTCGGAGTGTTCGAAATCGGACGAAACGGTGAGAACCTGCGTGCGCAGGTGCTGCGGATGTCGGGAAAAATCCGGCATCGAGGGCCCGATTGGTCGGGCATCTACTGCGGCCCGCGCGCCGTGCTCTCTCACGAACGCCTCTCGATCGTCGACCCGCAGTCGGGCGGGCAACCCCTTTACAGCCCCGACGGCAGGCTGGTGCTGGCCGTCAACGGCGAGATCTACAACCACCGCGAACTGCGGCGCGAGCTGGCCGGCGAGTACGACTTCCGCACCGGTTCGGACTGCGAGGTGATCCTCCCGCTCTACCGCAAATACGGCGCGGGGCTGCTCGACCGGCTCAACGGCATCTTCGCCTTCGCGCTCTACGACATCGAGCGCGACGAGTACCTCATCGCCCGCGACCCCGTCGGCGTCATTCCGCTCTACATCGGCTGGGATGCCGACGAACGGTGCTACGTCGCATCGGAGTTGAAGGCGCTCGAAGGGGTGTGCAACGTCATCCGCCCCTTCGAGCCGGGGCACTACCGGTGGAGCCGCGAGGGGAAGACGACGCGCTGGTACACGCGCGACTGGTTCGACTACGAAGCCGTCGAGCAGGGCGACGCCGACCCTGCCGCGCTGCGCTCGGCGCTCGAAGCGGCCGTCCGACGGCAGCTGATGTCCGATGTTCCCTACGGCGTGCTGCTGTCGGGCGGACTCGATTCGTCGATCATCTCGGCCGTAGCCAAACGCTTCGCCGACCGCCGCATCGAGACCGAAGGACGCGACGGTGCGTGGTGGCCCTGCCTCCACTCGTTCGCCGTCGGCCTGAAAGGCGCTCCCGACCTCCGTGCCGCACGCAAGGTCGCCGACCACATCGGTACGGTGCACCACGAAATCCACTACACCGTCCAGGAGGGGCTCGACGCCCTGCGCGACGTGATCTACCACATCGAAACCTACGACGTGACGACCGTGCGCGCCTCGACGCCGATGTACCTGCTGGCGCGCGTCATCAAGTCGATGGGCGTCAAGATGGTGCTGTCGGGCGAGGGTGCCGACGAGATTTTCGGCGGCTACCTCTATTTCCACAAGGCCCCCGACGCCCGCGCCTTCCACGAAGAGACGGTGCGCAAGATCGGCCGCCTGCATCAGTACGACTGCCTGCGCGCCAACAAGTCGCTCGCGGCGTGGGGGATCGAAGGCCGCGTGCCGTTCCTCGACACGGAGTTCCTGGACACGGCCATGCGCATCGCCCCCGAAGCCAAACGCCCCCGCAACGGACGCATCGAAAAGTGGATTCTGCGCAAGGCGTTCGAAGACCTCCTGCCGCCGGAGATCGTCTGGCGGCAGAAGGAGCAGTTCTCCGACGGCGTGGGCTACGGCTGGATCGACTCGCTCAAAGCATTCACGGAGGCCGCGGTCTCCGACCGCGAAATGGCGCAGGCGGCCGACCGCTTTCCGGTCAACCCGCCGCGCAACAAGGAGGAGTACTACTACCGCACGATCTTCGAGGAGTGTTTCCCCTCGCAGACGGCCGCGCAGTGCGTGCCGTCGGTGCCTTCGGTGGCGTGCAGCACGGCCGAGGCGCTGGCGTGGGACGAATCGTTCCGCAACCTCGACGATCCGTCCGGACGCGCCGTGCAGGGTGTCCACCGCACCGCCCGGGACGAATGACGACGGGACGGACGGAAAACTCCGAGTATTTACGACTGCTCCGGCAGTAAAACAACGAAACAGATGAAAGTATTGAAATTCGGCGGATCGTCGGTAGGTTCCGCACAAGGTCTGCGACAGGTGCGCAGGATCGTCGCCGCCAACGACGGCCAGATCGTCGTGGTCGTTTCGGCGCTGGGCGGCATCACCGACCGTCTGCTGGCCACGGCGGCCGCAGCCGCGGCCGGAAAGCCCGACTACACCGACTCGCTGGCCGAAATCGTGGCCCGCCACCGCACGACGATCGACGAAACGGTGGCGTCCGGGGCTGCGCGGCGCGATCCGCCGGCGGACGGACGAACTGCTCGACGAACTGGCCAATATCCTGCGCGGCGTCTACCTGATCCGCGACCTCTCGCCCCGCACGGGCGACGCGATCGTCAGCTACGGCGAACGCCTCTCGTCGGGAATCGTGGCCGCCGTGCTCGAAGGCTCGCGGCTCTACGACGCGAGGGAGTTCATCCGCACGAAGACCGACTTCGGAAAGCACATCGCCGAACCGGATCTGACCGAAAAGCTCATCAGGGAGCGTCTGGCCGACCGCCCCCGCGTGTCGGTAGTGCCGGGCTTCATCGCCTCGGACTGCGCCACGGGCGACGTGACCAATCTGGGGCGCGGCGGATCGGACTACACCGCCGCACTCATCGCTGCCGCGCTGAACGCCGAGACGCTCGAAATCTGGACCGACGTCGACGGTTTCATGACGGCCGACCCGCGCGTCATCAGCGATGCCTATGTCATCGACCGGCTGAGCTTCGAAGAGGCGATGGAGCTGTGCAACTTCGGCGCGAAGGTGGTCTATCCGCCCACGATCTTCCCGGTCTACCACCGCGACATCCCCATCCTGATCAAGAACACCTTCAACCCCGAAGCGCCGGGCACGTTCATCTCCCGCGAGCGGGTGCAGGGGCGCGACAAGGCGATCAAGGGGATCTCCTCGATCAACAACACCTGTCTGGTGACCATTCAAGGGCTGGGCATGGTAGGCGTGATCGGCGTCAACCACCGCATCTTCCGCACACTGGCCAGGGCCGGCATCAGCGTCTTCTTCGTGTCGCAGGCCGCCTCGGAGAACACCACGTCGATCGGACTGCGCAACGAGGACGCCGATCTGGCCATCGCGATGCTCACCAGGGAGTTCGCCCCCGAAATCGAGATCGGCGAGGTGGGCAGCATCACCGCCGAACACGACCTGGCGACGATCGCCGTGGTGGGCGACGACATGAAACATACGCCCGGCATCGCGGGACGGCTTTTCGGTACGCTGGGGCGCAACGGCATCAATGTGATCGCCTGCGCTCAGGGCGCGTCGGAGACCAACATCTCGGTGGTCGTGACGCTCGAAAGCCTTCCGAAGGCGATCAACGTGATCCACGACTCGTTCTTCCTGTCGGAGTATCAGGTACTCAACATCTTCGTGGCCGGCGTCGGACAGGTGGGGCGCGACCTGCTGGAACAGATCCGCCTGCAACGGCGCACGCTCATGGCCGACAACGGACTCCAAATCCGCGTCGTGGGAATCGCCAACTCCCGCAAACGGCTCATCGACGCCGAAGGCATCGCCCTGAACGACTGCCTCCGGCGGCTCGAAGAGGAGGGAACGCCCTCGACGCCGGAGAGCCTGCGCGACGAGATCCTCGCCCTGAACATCTACAACTCGGTCTTCGTCGACTGCACGGCCAGCGCGGAGGTGGCGGCGCTCTACCGTTCGCTGCTCGACCACAACGTCTCGGTGGTGGCCTCCAACAAGATCGCCGCGTCGTCCGACTACGCCCTCTACCGCGAGCTCAAAACCGTCTCGCGCAAACGCAACGCGAAATTCCTCTTCGAGACCAACGTCGGCGCCGGTCTGCCGATCATCAACACGATCTCCGACCTGATAAACAGCGGCGACCGCATCCTGCGCATCGAGGCGGTGGTTTCGGGGACGCTCAACTACATCTTCGACCGCATGAGCGCCGAAATTCCGTTCAGCCGCGCCGTACGCATGGCTCAGGAGGCAGGCTATGCCGAACCCGATCCGCGCGTCGACCTGAGCGGCACGGACGTCATCCGCAAGCTGGTGATCCTCACGCGCGAAGCGGGCTATGCCGTCGAACAGCGCGACGTGGAGCGGCGCACCTTCCTGCCCGAAAGCTGCTTCGAGGGGAGCATCGACGAGTTCTGGCATCGCCTGCCCAAAACGGACGCCCGCTTCGAAACATGGCGGCGACGGCTCGAAACCGAAGGGAAACGGCTGCGTTTCATCGCCCGCATGGAGGACGGACGCACCTCGGTCGGGCTCGAAGAGGTCGACAACGAAAGCCCGTTCTACCACCTTTCGGGCAGCAACAACGTCATCCTCATCACCACCGAACGCTACCGCAAATACCCGATCCAGATCAAGGGGTACGGCGCCGGCGCGGAGGTGACGGCCGCAGGCGTCTTCGCCGACATCATCCGCATCGCCAATATCCGATAGACCATGAAGTACCTCATCATCCTCGGCGACGGAATGGCCGACGAACCGATTCCACGGCTCGGCGGCCGCACGCCGCTGCAAGCCGCCCGCAAGCCGACGATCGACCGCATCGCAGCGCTCGGCGCTTCGGGAATCCTCGACACCGTGCCCGAAGGGTTCGCTCCGGGCAGCGAAATCGCACACCTCTCGCTGCTGGGGTACGACGTTCCCTCCGTCTTCGAAGGACGCGGTTCGCTCGAAGCGGCCGGCATGGGCATCGAAATCGGGCGCGGCGAAATGGTCATGCGCTGCAACCTCATTACGGTCGAGCAGGAGCGCATCCGCAACCATTCGGCCGGCCATATCTCCACGGCCGAAGCGGCCGAACTGATCGACTTCCTCCAACGGCGGCTGGGCAGCGACGACGTGAGGTTCCACACGGGCGTCTCGTACCGCCACCTGCTCACGATCCGCGGCGGCGACAAGCGGCTCCACACCGTCGGGCCGCACGACGTACCCGACCGCCCCTTCGCCGAAGTGCTGCCGTCGGCCGCCGACGCTGCCGCCGAACCTACGGCGCGACAGCTCCGCGAACTGATCTTCCGTTCGCAGGAGTTGTTGGCGGATCATCCCGTCAATCGGGCGCGCCGGGCTGCCGGAAAACAGCCGGCCACGAGCATCTGGCCGTGGTCGCCGGGCTACCGCCCCCGTATGCAGACCTTGCAGGAGCGCTACGCCCCGATCCGCAACGGTTCGGTCATCTCGGCCGTCGACCTGATCCGCGGAATCGGCGTCTGCGCCGGACTGACGCCCGTCGAAGTCGAAGGAGCGACGGGGCTCTACGACACCAACTACGAAGGCAAGGCCGAGGCCGCGCTGCGGGCGCTGCGCGACGAGGATTTCGTCTTCCTGCATATCGAAGCGAGCGACGAGGCGGGCCACGAAGGAGACGCCGAACTGAAAGTACGGACGATCGAAGCGCTCGACGCACGGGTGGTGCGGCCGATCTTCGAAGCGGTCTCCGCATGGGAGTGTCCCGTCTCGCTGGCCATCCTTCCCGACCACCCGACGCCCTGCCTGCTGCGCACCCATACCGCCGCGCCGGTCCCCTTCACGATCTGGCGGAGCGGCTGCCATCCCGACATGGTGGGGGCCTACGACGAACAGAGCGCCCGACGGGGCCGCTACGGCCACCTGCGGGGCGATGCCTTCATCGACCTCTTCATCCACGGTATCGAATAACGGACGAAAAATACAAGTTTCCACACGATGAAATATTACAGCACAAACCGCCGCACGCCCGAAGTCTCGCTCCGCGAGGCGGTCGTCGCCAGCATGGCGCCCGACAACGGGCTCTACATGCCCGAACGGATCGAGCGGCTGCCCGACGCATTCTTCGACGGGATCGCCCGTCTGGACCTCCACCGGATCGCCGGCCGCGTGGCCGACGCCTTTTTCGGCGAGGAGATCGAACCCGAAACGCTGCGGCGCATCGTTCGCGACACGTTCTGCTTCGACATCCCGGCTGTCCGGGTCGACGACGGCATCTGGGCGCTCGAACTCTTCCACGGCCCGACGATGGCCTTCAAGGACGTAGGCGCGCGCTTCATGGCACGCATCCTCTCCCACTTCATCGAAGGCCGCGACGACGAACACCCCGTCACGGTGCTCGTCGCCACGTCGGGCGACACGGGCGGCGCCGTGGCCAACGGGTTTCTCGGCGTCGAGGGCATCGACGTAGTGGTACTCTACCCCAAAGGGCGCGTAAGCGACATTCAGGAGAAGCAGTTCACGACGCTGGGACGCAACGTCACGGCGTTGGAGATCGAAGGCACGTTCGACGACTGCCAACGGCTGGTCAAGAGCGCCTTTGCGGATACGGAGCTTAAACGACGGATGCGGCTCACATCGGCCAACTCGATCAACGTGGCGCGGTTCCTGCCCCAGACCTTCTATTTCTTCCACGCCTATGCGCAATTGCGCGCACAGGGCGTAACCTCGCCGATCGTGGTGAGCGTGCCGAGCGGCAACTTCGGCAACCTCACCGCAGGGTTGTTCGCCCGACGCATGGGGCTGCCGGTCGACCGCTTCATCGCCGCCAACAACGCCAACGACATCTTCTACAACTATCTGCAAACAGGAATCTACTCACCGCAGCCGAGCAAGCAGACGCTTGCCAACGCTATGGACGTCGGTGATCCAAGCAACTTCGCACGTATCCTTGACCTCTACAACAACGACTGGAAAGCTATCTGCAACGACATCTCGGGTGCTACCTACAGTGACGACGCTATCCGCAAGACTATGAAGCAGTGCTACGACGAAACTGGCTATGTCCTTGATCCTCATGGTGCTTGCGGATATCAAGCACTCTCCGAGCAGTTGCAGCCCGGTCAGGTTGGTGTCTTCCTTGAGACTGCTCACCCTGCTAAATTCAAGGAGAAGGTCGACGCGATTGACAATGCCGACATTGCCATCCCCGAGCGGCTCCAGGCTTTCATGCGCGGAAAGAAACAGAGCGTGGAGATGCCAAACGACTTCGAAGCGTTAAAAAGATATCTTATGCAGATTTGAATTATCAGATCAGAATGTTCAGGTCTGAATATACAGGCTTGAATATGACGGATCTCTTCATTTAATAAATAACTTTTATTATGTTAAGTCAAAAAATGCAAGACGCGCTCAATGCGCAAATCAATGCTGAGTTCTGGTCAGCTTATCTCTATCTGTCGATGTCGGCCTTTGCTAATGCACAGGGCTACCCCGGCATGGCCCACTGGTTCGAGGTGCAGTATCAGGAGGAGCTGGACCATGTGAAGATCTTCTTCGACTATATCCTGCAGCGTGATGGCCGCGTGATGCTCGACCCTATCCAGGGCGTTCCCACTGAATGGGCTAATCCGCTCGATCTCTTCCAAAACACCCTCAAGCATGAGCAGACGGTGACAAGCTCTACGCTACCTCGCTCGAGGACAACGACTTCGCTACCCAGAGCATGCTCAAATGGTTCATCGACGAGCAGGTCGAGGAAGAGGAAAATGCCAAGAACATCATCGACAGTCTGAAGATGATCGGCGACAACGGTTACGGCGTCTATACGCTCGACAAGGATCTTGCCACACGCGTCTACACACAGGCTGCTCCGCTTGCAGCCAAAAATGCATAAGCAGCTCCGAAGGGAAAAATGTGATCCCCGACGGTAATCAAACAACAAAAATTGAAGAATAGGAAGAGAAAGAGATCTGAGGATTCTTCAATTTGAATTATCTTATCACGAAGAAGCGGGGTCAAGGGGCTCCGCTTCTTTAATATTCTCGTTCTCATGTCCTTTACACTGTCCACACTCGATCGTCGCATCCTGCAATTGGCTTTGCCCTCGGTTATCAACAACATCACCATCCCGCTCCTTGGTCTCTGCGATCTTGCCATCGTCGGGCACATTGGCTCCGGCATTTATCTTGCGGCCATGTCAGTAGCCACAACGTTCTTTAACGTCACCTATTGGCTCTTCGGCTTTCTGCGCATGGGATCGAGTGGTCTTACGGCACAAGCACACGGTGCTGGCGACCGCAAAGCGATTTACGCATCACTGCTTAGGGCTCTCGGTGTGACCATCAGCGTGGCAGCCATTATTCTGTTGCTGCAATATCCGCTTTGGAAGTTGGCGCTATGGCTTATCTCTCCTTCTGCTGGTGTGGGAGCCATCGCCAATGTCTATTTCCGCATCGTCATCTGGGGTGCGCCCCCTACCCTGGCATTGATGTGTCTCAATGGTTGGTTCATCGGTATGCAGGATACGCGATCTCCGATGTATGTGGCTATCTTTCAGAATGTTGTCAACGTCATCGTGTCATTGTCTTTAGCCATAGGACTTGGAATGAAAATGCAGGGTGTAGCCTTGGGAACGTTGATTGCCCAATGGACAGGACTCTTCGCCTCTGTCTACATGCTTTGTCGTCATGTAGTTCGCTTGGGTAGCGTACATATCTCATGGAAGGAACTTTTGCAGCGCACGGAGCTGGCTCATTTCTTTTCGCTCAACCGTGACATCTTTTTTAGAACTGTCTGCCTTGTGGCGGTCAACTTTGGCTTCACAGCCTTCGGTGCCCGTCAAGGCGACACCGTGCTGGCGGCCAACACTCTGCTGATGACCTTCTTCACGCTGTTCAGCTATGTCATGGACGGCTTTGCCTTTGCCGGTGAGGCACTTTCTGGACATGCGTGGGGCGCCAATGATCGTCAGGGACTGCAGGCGGTCATCCGGAGGCTGATTCAATGGGGCACAGGATTGGCCTTCACCGCCACACTGCTCTATGCGCTCGGTGGCAGACTATTGGTTGCCTTGCTGAGCAACGACCAAACGGTGGTAATGATGGCTGACCGTTTTCTTCCCTGGGCCTGTATGATACCACTTGCAGGCACTCTGGCTTTTGTCTTGGATGGTATTTGCATTGGACTGACTCTCACACGCCCGATGCTCTTGGCCTGTTTTGCTGCCTCTCTATTGTTTTTTGTCGTGGCTTGGATCGCGTTTTCCCTCATCCTCCCTTCACAGGCCTGGACCAACCATCTGTTGTGGTTGGCCTTCATTCTCTATCTGTTGGTACGTGGTGTGGTGATTTCTTTGTTACGCCGGTCCGCTTTGTCTTAAAAATATATTCCTTATACTTCTCTTTGAATAAAATATCGCACAAGAACTTGTAGTATAGTGGTTTATTCATGTGAACAAAGCTCATTTCTCTCGTCCTAATCTATAATCATTATCAATATGAATGCAAATAATTATCGAGAGAACGGATCTTCGATATGGCCGTTTACAGATTGTCAATATCCTCGGATGTAGTCTCAATGACGGCTGCCGCCAGACTATCGGCAGCTTGCACAATGGCACAGAGAGGGTACTCAGTACGAGCTGTATCATAGCAACGCTCATCCTCATAAGAGTTGAAGTTAAGCCCAAAAGCCCCCATATGCCACCGGATAGCGCACATCTCGTCATCGTTAAGTTGAAGGCCACTCAATAATAGCAAAATAACACTCTTCTCTCCATGGCCCATCGGAAAATCCTTGTACGACACATTGTAGCCCTCAGCATCCTCCCATTGACCTAACTTGTTCTTACGCTTTTTCATGGTACGCTTGTAGATATCCATCTTGCAAACGTCGTGAAGCAATGTTGCAAGAATGATACTCTCTCGCTTCACCTCACCCATAGAAGCAGCGTCGAGCGTCTTCATTCCCTCCCAAATGGCAAGACCAGTGCGACAAACATTCAGACTGTGCTCACATAAACCACCAGGTGCATTGAGATGGTGACCGGCAGATGCAGGAGCATCGAAAAAGCCTCCTTTTTCCAAATCCTCAATTACATATTCTATTCCTTCACGCTTAGTCTCACGAAGAAGCGCCTCAAAATCTTCTTGATTCTTTTTTTGGTTCATAATCTTTTCTTTTTACAGTGCAAAATTACAAAATAATACGAAAGCTAAGCAACAATCTATTAAAAAAAATAGCAGATTATTGATAACACTATTGTTGGGCATTAACGACAACTCAAGATGTTAGGAAGAGTGTGAGATCCTTTCTCCGGATAATACTTTACTCTCCGTACTAACGACAAACAAGCGTAAAACACTGCCGGAAGATTTGCCCTTATCAGAAGAAAAGTCTTTTTTGTTTTATAAATCTGTGTCACGACACAAAAATATGAAGCAAATGGTGGCGCTTGAATGGAAATATCCTAATAAACGAATCTTTACAAAATGATATCACCGCTGAGTCGCGATTTAGAGAGCGAGGAAACTTGAAAACGAGGAAAAACGAAGATGAGTCATCGCTTTTTGCCGGATCATGTTGTCAAAGTACCTTTCTGATACTCAC
>ERZ839767.1946-NODE-1946-length-29093-cov-4.562194_pt1 | contig 29093 bp, 21 predicted proteins | sample MGYA00519879_ERZ839767 | MGnify/ENA primary metagenome ERZ839767 (study PRJEB31850, sample SAMEA3708852) | human gut metagenome | biome: human gut; feature: human-associated habitat; material: faeces | place: China | collected 2014 ... | reverse complement strand
TCTCCACTTAAAAAGTCTTTCATTTTCAATTTTCTACTTTCAATTAAATAACTCTCCACTCTCAATTCTCCACTCTCCACTTAATAAGCCTGTAACATAAATGTAATATGTTTTACATTGCATCGTAATAAAAAAGCCCCAACTTTGCAATAATAAAAAAAAGAAGTGTAGATTTGTAACGATAAAAACAGACAGAGTATGAATGATTACCGTATTTTAGTTGTCGATGACGAAGACGATTTGTGTGAAATCTTAAAGTTCAATCTGGAAAATGAAGGTTATCTGGTTGATACGGCAAATTCAGCGGAAGAAGCTTTAAAGCTGGACCTTACTTGTTATCATCTGTTGCTGCTTGATGTGATGATGGGAGAAATCTCCGGATTCAAAATGGCTAATATGCTGAAGAAAGATAAAAAGACGGCTTCTATACCTATCATTTTTATTACGGCTAAAGATACGGAAAATGATACGGTGACAGGGTTCAACTTGGGAGCTGATGATTATATCTCCAAGCCTTTTTCGTTGCGTGAAGTGATGGCTCGTGTAAAGGCCGTGTTGCGTCGTACAGCTTCCGAAAATATGGAAGAACATATAGAGGTGATTACTTATAGAGGACTTGTGCTGGATGTAAACCGTAAAAAAGTTACGATTGAGGGAGAGCCTGTTTCCCTTACGAAAAAGGAATTAGAAATATTGAGTCTGTTGTTGAAGAATCCTAACCGTGTGTTCTCCCGTGAAGACATCCTGACTAAAATATGGAACGACGAGGTGTATGTGCTCGACCGTACGGTGGATGTGAACATTACCCGTTTACGGAAGAAAATAGGCGATTACGGTCAGAATATTATTACCCGTTTGGGTTATGGTTATTGTTTTGAATACAAATAGAGATGTCACCTTATTCTTGTAACATATCGTTTAGTCAGCGGCTTTTTCTTTCCGTTATGTCGCTCTTTCTGTTGTTTGTCATTTGTTTCGTGGCTTACCAGTACCATCGTGAAAAAGCGTACAAGATAGAGTTGCTGAATACGAAATTGCAAGACTATAACCGCCAGATGGAGGAGTCTTTCTCTGATTACGACGAGTTGAACGATTCGTTGATAGAAAATTTTCTTCATCATCACTATATTAAAGATTTACGGGTAACCCTTATTCGTGAGGACGGACAGGTTGTGTTCGATAGTGAAGACAAGGATTATGACCACATCCAGAACCATAAGAATAGAATGGAAGTGAGAACTGCTTTGAAGAACGGAAGCGGATATGATATTATCCGCACTTCGGAGACTTTGCAAAGTAACTATTTCTATTCGGCTACTTATTTTAAAGAATGGGGGTATGTTGTCCGCACAGCATTGCCTTATAATGTAACATTGGCCAATAGCTTGGCGGCGGATATGAGCTATATATGGTTTACATTGGGACTGACCTTTATTCTTACCTTTATTTATTATCGGTATACCCGAAAACTGGGAATGAATATTACCCAGCTCAGGCGTTTTGCTAAAAGAGCCGAACGGAACGAGGATTTGGAGAATGTGCAGATACCTTTCCCTAATAATGAATTAGGTGAAATCTCCCATCATATTGTCCGGCTGTATGCACAATTGAAGAAAAGTGAGGAAGATAAAACGCGTTTGAAAAGACAGTTGACCCAAAATATAGCGCACGAACTGAAAACACCGGTGAGCAGTATTCAGGGTTATCTTGAAACCATAGTGAATAATCCGGATATGGCGAAAGAGAAACAACAGCAATTTTTGGAGCGTTGTTATGCTCAGAGTAACCGTTTAACGAATCTGCTGTGCGATATTTCCGTGTTAACCCGTATGGATGAGGCTTCCCAATCGTTTGATATGGAAGAGGTAAATATCTCTCAGTTGCTGCATAATATCCGGAAGGATGTTACATTACAATTGGCAGAGAAGAACATTACTTTCCTCATTTTGATGGAAGCCAATGTAGTTGTACCGGGCAGTAGTCTGTTGCTTTATTCCATCTTCCGTAATCTGACAGACAATGCCATAGCCTATGCCGGACAGGGTATTACCATCACCGTGAAATGTATAAAAGAAGATAACCGGTTCTATTATTTTAGTTTTGCCGACAACGGAATAGGGGTTGCCCCCGAACATCTCGACCATCTGTTCGAGCGCTTTTACCGGATAGATAAAGGACGCTCCCGTAAATTAGGAGGAACCGGATTGGGACTGGCTATCGTCAAAAACGCCGTCTTCTTGCATGGTGGAACGATTTCAGCCCGCATTGCTTCTACCGGTGGCTTAGAGTTCCTGTTCAATTTGGCGAAAGAACAAAACTAACCTTTGTTAAGTGGAGAATTGAGAGTTGAGAGTGGAGAGTTTTTCTTTAATGGAAAATGGAAAATTGAAAGAAATGCATAAGGAATAAAAAGCAATTCTTTAATGGGGATTGGAGACTATTCGTTCTTAATATTTCACTTCTCATTCATCCCATCCCATTTTCCATTAAAGAAAAACTCTCCACTCTCAATTCTCCACTCAATAAGTCTTTCACTTTCCATTTTTAACTTTCAATTAAAGAAAAACTCTCAACTTTCAACTCTCAACTCTCCACTCAATAAAACTCTCCACTTAATAACCCCTTCTTTTTTGTAACAATTATGTAAGATTTATGTCATCCCTTCTTAAAGTTTGTCACATGTTTTTGTAATGTGTAACCCCTACTTTTGCAACGGAAATTTATTTATCAATAATAACTTTATGAAACACGTAACAAAAATCTTGTCTATAGCTTTAATGTTTTTGTATGTAGGCTATAGCGCGAATGCTGAAGAAAAAGTAAATGATTTAAGACAGGGAACTGTAAAGGGACGCATTGTAGATACGGGGAAACAGATTCTTCCGGGTGCTTCTGTTTATATTGAAAATTTGCGTACGGGAGTGATTAGCGATGTAAACGGATTTTATGCATTGCCTAACCTGGACCCGGGAACTTATACATTGAAAGTAACTTATGTCGGTTATTCTCCCGTAGAAATGAAAATTACAGTTCCGGAAGGAAAAACCCTGGAAAAGGATATTATAATGAATGAGGGAGTTCAATTGCAGGAAGTACAAGTGAAAGGTGCTTTCTCCGGACAGCGAAAAGCCCTTAGTTCCCAAAAGAATAAGATGGGAATTGTGAATGTGGTTTCGGCCGACCAGGTTGGTAAATTCCCGGATTCGAATATTGGTGATGCTTTGAAACGTATCAACGGTATCAATGTACAGTACGACCAAGGTGAGGCCCGTTTCGGACAAGTTCGCGGAACTTCTGCCGATTTGACTTCCGTTACGATTAACGGAAACCGTTTACCGTCGGCTGAGGGAGATACCCGTAATGTGCAGCTCGATTTGATTCCTGCCGATATGATACAGACCATAGAGGTGAGTAAGGTGGTAACTTCGGATATGGATGGCGATGCAATTGGAGGCGCTATCAATCTGGTAACAAAGAGTACTCCGTATAAGCGTACATTCAGTGCTACGGCCGGTAGCGGATATAACTGGGTGAGCGAGAAAGCCCAACTGAATTTAGGTCTTACTTATGGAGAACGTTTCTTTGACGATAAACTGGGAGTAATGCTTTCCGGCTCGTACCAGTACGCTCCGGGTGGCTCGGATGATGTGGAATTTGAGTACGATTTGGATGATGATAATAAAGTGGTGCTTTCGAAAGGTGAAGTCCGCCAATATTATGTAACCCGTGAACGTCAAAGCTATTCGTTGGCATTGGATTATAAATTCAATCCGAATCATAAAATTGCTTTTAAAGGAATTTATAACCGTCGCAACGACTGGGAAAACCGTTACCGCGTGACGTATAAGAAACTGGATAGCAAAGCTTCCAAGCAATCGGTGGTATTGCAAACAAAAGGAGGTGCCGGCGACACGAAGAATGCCCGCTTGGAACGTCAGCAAACCATGGACTTTACATTAGATGGCGAGCACCATTTCGGTATTCTTACAGGAGACTGGGCGGCCTCTTATTCGCGTGCTTCGGAAGACCGTCCGAACGAACGTTATTTCGCCGTTTCATTGGATGAACCTTTCAGTGATTCTTTTGTAGATGCAGGTGGAAAGTATCCGAGTTCTACTAAACCTATTCCGGCTATTTCCGATGATTGGGAAATTGATGAGTTGACTAACTCTAACCAGAAAATTTATGAAAACGAATGGAAGTTCCGTTTGAACTTTGCGTTGCCGTTGACTAACGATTTGAGAAATATGTTTAGGTTTGGCGGAAAATATGTATCGAAGACCAAAGACCGTGAAACACATAATTTTGATTATGCCGATGCTTTCGATGGCAACTGGCAGGGTAATATGAGTCCGCAGGTTCGTGACGGGTATATGCCGGGCGACCAGTATCCTATCGGAACTCCGTTTATTAACAAGTCTTACTTGGGTGATATCGATTTCAGTAAGCTGAAGGGTGATGAGATTCTTGAAGATGCGTCGGGTAATTATCATGCCAGAGAAAATATCGGTAGCGCTTACGTTCGCTTCGATACGAAAATTGGTAGAAAGATGGATTTGGTTGCCGGTTTGCGTATGGAAAATACTCATCTGAAATACGGAGGATGGAACTGGGAAGTGGATGAGGACGAAAATGAAAAGTTGACGGCTACCGGTGACAAGAAGAACAGTTACACCAACTGGTTACCAAGCCTGTTGTTTAAATACAATGTAAACGACGATTTCAAAGTGCGCGCTTCTTTTACAGAAACACTTTCACGTCCTAAATATTCGGCGTTGATTCCTTGTGTAAACTATACTATTGCCGATAAAGAAGCTACGATTGGTAACCCCAATTTAAAACCGACTACCTCTTATAACCTTGATTTAAGCGCTGAATACTATTTCAAGAGTATCGGTTTGGTGAGCCTTGGAGTATTCTATAAGGACGTACGGGATGTAATTGTGGATGAAGTTTGGAAAGGCGAATCACCGGAAGTACCGGCATCTGTAGGAGATGAATACACGATTACGAAACCCATTAATGCTTATGATGCCGACCTCTTCGGCGTGGAACTTGCTTACCAACGCGATTTCGGTTTCATTGCTCCGTCTTTAAAATGTATCGGTTTCTATGGAACGTATACTTACACGCATAGCAGCACAAAGAATCACATGTTCGAGCATCGTGTGCTGGCCGATGGCGAAAAAGTAAAAATGGTAGGTTCTCCTGAGAATACGGCTAATGCTTCACTTTATTTTGAAAAGAACGGTATCAATGTACGTCTTTCTTATAACTATGCTTCCAGTTTTATCGACGAAATGGGTAAGAGTGCGGAACTCGACCGTTATTACGATTCGGTAAACTATCTGGATTTGAATGCAAGTTACACTTTCGGAAAGAGATTCAAGACGACCGTTTATGCCGAGGCTACCAATTTACTGAACCAGCCGTTGCGTTACTATCAGGGCACAAAAAATCGGACCATGCAAGCTGAGTTCTATGGAGCACGCGTGAATGCAGGAGTAAAGGTAACTTTTTAATGGATGTTATTAGATAAAAGTGTGTAAGTAGATAAAGGAGTTTTTAGCAGACAAGTACGTAGAAAAAGGTTTGTTCTGGTTAGGTTTTGTTTTTCAGTGAATGGAACTTGCAGGCGAAAACTCCTTTATTACTAAGAATTCTTTATTAAGTATATATTTAAAGCAGAAACAGAATGAGAAATTTACGTAGATATATAGCAGTAGCTTTAGTGGCTTTTATAACCCTTTCGGGTTTTGCGCAGACAGCCGCGGAATGGAAGGCATTAGAAGGCGAGATTACTTTATATATGGCCAATGATTTGGGACGGAATGGTTATTATGACCAGAAACCGATAGCCGAGTTGATGGGAAAGATGGCCGAAGAAGTTGGCCCGGAGTGTGTGATAGCAGCAGGCGACGTGCATCATTTTGAAGGTGTGCGTTCCGTAAACGACCCTTTGTGGATGACTAATTATGAATTGATTTATGCTCATCCTGAGTTGATGATTGACTGGTTCCCTGTTTTAGGAAACCATGAATACCGGGGCAATACACAGGCGGTGTTGGACTACACGAATGTAAGTCGCCGGTGGAGCATGCCCGCCCGTTACTATACCAAGACTTTTGAGCATAAAGGTGTTACGGCACGCATTGTATGGATAGATACGGCTCCGCTTATTGACAAGTATCGCAACGATTCGGAAACGTATCCCGATGCCTGCAAGCAAGATATGCAGCAACAACTGGATTGGCTCGACAATACCCTGAAAGAGGCGAAAGAAGATTGGGTCATTGTGGTAGGGCATCATCCTGTCTATGCGGAAACACCGAAAGATAGCAGTGAGCGCAGTGATATGCAGAAACGTGTCGATACGATTCTCCGTAAATATAAGAATGTGGATATTTACGCTTGCGGACATATTCACAACTTTCAGCATATCCGTGTTCCCGGAAGCTCTATCGACTATGTAGTTAATTCTTCAGCTTCGTTGAGCCGTAAAGTAAAACCGATAGAAGGTACGGTCTTTTGCAGTCCGGAGGCGGGATTCTCTATCTTTTCTGTCAATAAGGAGCAGCTCAACATGTATATGATTGACAAAAACGGAAAAGTGATACACACGATAACACGCACGAAGTAGTTTTTTTCTCTCTTTTGTGAAACGAAGGCTGCCTCAACATAGAGTGGGGTAGCCTCTTTCCTTTGGAGGACGAAGATGTCGAAACTGAAAAATGCGGACAATTGTAAAGCCGTTCTCGAACGGTCTTTTTTATGCCCCGTTCATTTATCCCTAAACGAACGTTCGTTCAAGGACAAATGAACGTTCGTTTTCCTAGGAAAGAACGTTCATTGTGTAAATAGGGAAAAGAGGGGGAAGAACGAATGTTTTCTGTGCAGGTAATAAATGTTGATATATGTTTTTGCTTTTATTGGAAGTTGTCTGCTTCCGGCTGTTCACATAGTGCTTAAGGGTGTATATGTCCCGGCTTTCAATAGGAGTTTATATCTCTTCCCGGAAGAGCTTTTCAAAGGTTTCCCGTAAAAAGACGGGGTTGCCGATAAGTTTGCGTAGCTCCTGTAACTTGGTTGCGTTCTTGGAGAACGGAATCCATAACTTTAAATAACCCCCTTCGGCATATTTGTTTTGCAAGTGTTGACAGAAACGGCGGTATTGTCCTTCTTTATCCAGTTCAGGATAGTTCTTTAGTCCATATTGCACCGTGCGTCGCAAAGTGGTGTCCGGACTGATGATGCGGTCCGCTTCGGCTACAATTCGGCCATAAATACTTCTCGGCTCATGGTCGGATGAGGCTCGATGGTCTTCCACCGCTTCCTTCATCTGCCGAATTTCTTCTTCGGTAAACCATTGACGCAACATCGCATCCGCCTCAACTATTTTGCCGGACGCCAGATGATGAAACTCGCGTCCCTCTACCAATCCCGTATCATGATATGCTGCTATCGCATACACCATATTCCGGTTCACTTCGGGATAATGGTCGGCAATTTCCATACTTTCGTTGATAACTGTTTGCGCATGGTCCAGGTTGTGTGCCTTGTCGAACCCTGCATAGCGGGGAATGATTTCTGTTTCGATATACTCTTTCAGAGCGGGAGGGATGCGGTGCATACTGTTTGTTTTATTGCATATCTTCCATTGGGAGGAGTCTGCTTTCTATCTTTATTGTGTCAGAGACTGAATAATGAACATTACCATCGTAAACTTTACGACGGTAAAGCTAAAACTGACAACAAAGTTACTAATAAAATTGAGAATACAACACAATTCTTCCCTGTTTCCTAAAAAAGGAAGGGCATGTAAAGATAAGATAGCAATAGGATGGATAAAATGAACAGACATATAATAAATTGTACATATTTAATCCATGCAGGAAAGTGAGATAACATATCTTCCAGTTCCGGGCAATGTTTCTTATCTTGTTTCTTTTCGCTCATACATCTAATTGTTTATTGATTAATTCATAATATAATCCTTTGCGTGCAAGGAGTTCTTCATGTTTTCCGCTTTCGGCAACTTGGCCGTTATTTAGTACTATAATGTTATCAGCATGGCGTATGGTACTCAAACGGTGAGCTATGACTACTACTGTTTTATTTTGGTAAAACGTTTGCATCCGTTCCAAAATCAGTTGTTCGTTGTTGGAATCTAAAGAGTTGGTTGCTTCATCTAATAATATATAGTCGGGGTTTTTATATACAGCACGGGCTATCAAGATACGTTGTTTTTGACCGGAGCTCATTCCATTACCTTCCATACCTATTTGTGTGTTTAATCCTAAAGGTAATGAATCAATATACGACTCAATGTTCGCTACATGCAGGGCATATTTTAATCTGTCTTTATCTACATCCCCTTCTTGCATGCAGATATTCCGTTCTATCGTATCCGAAAAGATAAAGCCTTCCTGCATCACTGTACCACAAGCACCTCGCCAAGCACGACTGCTATAATCCCATAAATCTTTCCCGTTAAGGCTAATTTGTCCACAGCTAGGGTGATAGTATCCTAAAAGAAGTTTCATGATAGTGGTCTTTCCGCTACCACTTACACCTACAATGGCGTTTACTTTTCCCGGAAGAACAGTAAAGTTCAATTGATTCAAAACCTTAGGAGATGCCGGTCCTTCATAATGGAAGTCCACGTTTTTAAATTCGATTCTTCCGTTGGAAGGTATAATGTGAATCCGTGAGATTTCTTCCGGTTCTTCTTCTTCCATATTATAAATCTCGCCCATACGCTCCATACTGATGGAAGCGTCTTGAGCGCTTTGTACAAAACCCATAAACTGTCCTATCGGTGCATTTAACTGACCGATAACATATTGCATAGCCATCATCATACCTAATGTCATTTCTCCTTCCACCACCATACGGGCTGCCCAATACGAAATAATAATGTTCTTTATCTGGTCGATGCATGTACCTCCTATGCTCTGCACTTGTTCTAAAACGGTAGAACGCACTGTAACCTGGTAAATATCAGTTTGTATCCGTTCCCATTCCCATAATTTAGGCCGTTCGCAGTTGTTCAGCTTAATCTCCTGCATACCGGTTATTAATTGTACCATCTTACTTTGGTTGTTGGCAGATTTCTCGAAGCGGGCATAGTCCAGTTTCTTTCTTTTCTTTAAGAATAAGAATGTCCAACCGATATAAAGAATACTTCCAATAAAAAAGATAATCAACAGGTTAAGATTATATCCGGCCATTACGAAGGAATAAACTATAAATGTAATAGCGGCGATAACAATGCTGATTAACGAATGAGTCAGAAACGATTGAATACGAGAATTGTCACTGATTCGCTGCATGATGTCGCCCACTCGCTTTACATCGAAGAAAGAAATAGGAAGCCTCATTAACTTATACAGAAAATCGGATATAAAGGAAATGTTTACACGCATGGTAACGTGGAGCATAAGCCATGAGCGAATCATGTCATTTCCCAGTTGTCCCAAGGTAAGTAATAATTGGGCGATTAGCAATAAAAGAATTAGGTTAAGGTTTTGCTCTTTGATACCTCGGTCTACCATAGCTTGTGTTAGGAAAGGAAATGCCAGGCTGATGAGGCTACCCAACAGCATTGCCAAGAAGAACTGTATGATAGGTGTGCGGAATGGGCGTATATACCGGAGTAGGTATCTGAAAGTCAGTGAACTTTCTTTTTCTTCTTTCTGTTGATAGAAAGCCTCCGTGGGTTCCATGACTAGAACGAAACCCCTGTTTTCTGTTTCGTGAAGCCATCCGGCAAGGAATTCCTCTTTCGAAAGAGGAAGGATTCCTTTACCCGGATTGGCTACATAGATAGTTGTTTTATTAGTAAAGCGGCTGTGCTTTACTTTGTAAACCACTATAAAGTGGTTTTGGTTCCAATGTATGATACATGGCGTTTTAATCAATTTGCAGAAGGCTTCCCAGTCTAATTGTAATGCGTATGCCTCCATTCCAAAACTTTCAGCAGCTTGTTTCAGTCCGAGAAAAGAAGTCCCTTCGCGCGAAGTAAATGCTTTCGCACGGATGGTTTCAGACGTGAAGTGTTTACCATAATATTTGAGAATCATTCGTAAACATGCTGCTCCACAGTCTGAGCTGTCTAATTGTTTGTAGAATGGGAACATTTAGGTTTAATTTAAAAATTTAACATAGTACACACCTCCGTATAAAACAACTTGCCAAGTGCAATTACAATTAAAGCAATGATATGTTGGAGGAACATTTAGGGTAGCTTTTACATCTTCTGATTTACCACATCCTGGGCATGTGTTTTTCCATACTGGCCATTCCCACACTGGTTGATTACCTCCTTTAATGCCTTTCAAATATTCTTCAGGCACTACATACACTCTGATAGCTTCAAGTTCTTTCATGGTATAAAGATTTATGTTTTGCCTACTCTGTTTTCCGTTTTCGGCTTCCCGGTTTTTTGTTATTCTATTTGAACTTTCAAAGAAAGACAATTGGTGCAAACTTATTTTTTGCCTTCTTTAATGATTTGAGTAGAATAGCTACCATCTTTGAGTACTACTCTCCAAGTGCAGCCACAACTTTTGCATTCGTATTCAGGTGGGTTTGTTTTGGATTCAATGTTGGCGGTACTCGCACAGGAGGGACACTGAATGGTGTGCTTTTGGCTGTTTAATCCACCTTTAATCCCTTTTAGATGTTCTTGGGGGATTGCATAAGGTTTTAATTGCATGTTTTTTTCCATAAGTATAGAGTTTATGTAACACCTACTCTGTTTTCCGTTTTCGGCATCTCGGTTTTTGGTCTTTAATTTCCTAATCTCTTTAATTCCTCATTACCGCTTCCCTGTTTAACGCGTACCCGCTTGTTGTTGCCCCATCTCAGCATGTAGCGTAGACTTAGCGTTACCTTCAAATCAGCTTTGGAGTCTTTGCTGTGTGAATAATAGCTTTCCGTGCGGGTCTTGCTATCCATTTTGCCCATATAGTTGAACCCTAGGGAGGCATTTAGTCGGTTGTTGAGGAACGGACGGCTTAAATTAGCCATCACCATACATGGGAATTGGCTTTCCGTATACACATCTTTGGCTGGGGATGAAAATAATACATTTACCATCAAACTCATGTCCCATGGCAGACTGTTCATAGAGGAGAGTTCTGCTCCCCAGCCGTTGCTTATGACTTTTTGACTCTGATATTGATATTCAGACCATACATAACTACCGCTTACCGACAACATCCACCCGTTGCAAGGAGTAAAAGGAGCGGATAGGGAAAATCCTAACGTCCGGTTCTTTCCTCCGGATTCGGGGCTGTTTACGATGATGTTTGAATTCTCTTCTACATGAGGCACGGTCAGGTAGGTTTGTTGAGTTTTGTAAGAGGAATGAAGGGTGTATCCGAAGAAAGTGCTTTGCAGAATGAATACATTATCCAGCATCGGTTTCAAATTCGGATTACCCGTGGAGTAGGAATATTCGGAATTCCAGCGGATGGCTGGATTCAAGTCTGTCATGCCCGGATAGCTGATGATGCGGGCATACTGGAAACTTAATTTGTGCCCTTTCTCCTGATTTATTAAGTAATTGATGGAGGCGTAAGGCAGAAAATCGGTGTAGTCTCTTTGATAAGATACCTCTTCCGAAGTTTGAAGCAGTGGATTGATGCGTGTATGCTTCACCCTGAATCCTAAGGATACGTCTAGGTTTTTCCAAGCATACCCGTAGCTGGTGTTGGTTGAAAAAGAGCTTTCTTTATATAAGTAGTTGCTTAGATAGGTGTTGTAAGGGTCTTGTTGCCCGTCGACGGAGGCTTGGGCATCCGTATGTGAGGTGTTATCCCAGTTGGAATAGTCAATAAACTGGGAGAGGCGATGTCGGGTATTGATGTTCCATCTGACTCCGGTTTGCATGGTCCATATCCGGTAATCCTTGTTATCCCATAACCGGTTCATTGTGTAATTGGGCGCTTCCGAGGCTGTTTGTTCCCTGCTATTTTCTTCATCGTCTTTGTTTTGGGCATAAGAAGCCGTTGCCTGAAACGTTATGTTGGACAGTGTATAATTATATTCTAGAGATAGATTGTAACCTTGACGTTTGTTCTTTTGCCAAGTTGTTCCTTTGCTTTGGTTATCCAAGTTTCCTCCTTGGAATAGTTCATTTTGCGTTTCGCTGGATGCAAACTGTTTCCGGTATTGTACTCCACCATCTAGCAACAACGAGCTGGCTTTGTTGAAATCGTAACCAACTCCCAAGGTATAGGACATGGAAGGCTGCGATTTAAAAGTATTACTCTGACTTTCTAGGCGTTGCGATTCGTTAGCGTAGTAATCGGTTTCCGAAGCGCGCTCAATGGTGCGTTTGCTGTGTGGGTCTATACTTGCTACGGCGTAAGCCGACCATTTTCCTGCTTTCTGTTGTGCGTTCAGATAGGGGCTGATAGAAAAATCATTTACAGAACCGTCGGAACCGGATAATCCGAAGGAAGCCATTCCGCCATCTTCAATATGTATGGTGGTAATCTTTATAACCGAACCCATCCCAGCCGTGGCGCCGGGTTCGGCAGTACTATCCAGCACTTCTACCGACAGAATGGCTTTGGCGTCAAATGTGCTTAAATAGCTGATTAAATCTTTGCCGTGGAAACGTACTTTCCGGTTGTTGACGTATACGGCCAGCACATTTTCTCCATAAGACAGTAAGCCTTCCGGACGCACGGAAAGTCCCGGCAGGAAGCGCAATACATTCTCCAGAGTCTGTGTTTTGAGTAACGGATAAGATTGGATGTTGGCTTTGTATCCTTGTACATTATAGGTGATTCGTCTTGCTGTTACTTTGACTTCTTCCATCATTTTACCCGATTCGTTCAGATAAATATCCGGCAGTGTCATGCTTTGGGTAGCCTGCACTTCTGCCGTATAAGGTGCATACCCGATATACGATACCTGCATTTCATATCTTCCGGCAGGGAGTTGGATGGTAAACTTGCCGTCTGCATCCGTTGCGGCACCCTGTTTCTGTAACGTGTCATTTGGGTGGATAAACCACACGTGTGCTCCGGGCAATGTTTCATTGTGGGTATTTACTACACGACCCCTGACGGTCAGTTGAGTCTCGGATACGGTTTGTCCGAACAGGTATGCCGGCAGGCATAACAGATATAATAAAATAAACTGCTTCATCACTTTCCCTCTTAATATATTTTTTACACTAAATAGAAAAACGGTGTTTTCTATCCCTCGTTTATTATAATACGTGCTTGGGTCCGAATCGAACACCCCTAAACGGAATTATTTTTGAAAAAAGGGAGAAATAAGTTACTTTAAAAGATTTTACGTTCTCGTTTGTTGCGTAGGATGGATGCTCCGGTTGCTTGTATAGATGACTATTTATAGATGCGAAGAGTGGCTCTGAACAACAATTATAGGGAGAGGGGCTTAATAGTGAAGCGTTCTTTGTAAACGAAGGCTTGTTGAAGGAAGAATGTAGATACGGTTGTTCTCTTTTCTATCATTGCTCACACTAATGAACTGTATTGCTCACTATTGTGGATAGATTTGCTCACATTAATGATTTGATTAAGTCACTAAAGTGAGCAAATGAAGAAGACTGCTAAGCGTGCTTAGCTGAGTGCGGGAACCAAATAACTGCCTTGAAGGTTTTCCAGAATGGAGACGAGGCGGTATTCGCAGCTCCGTGTCCAGTAAACAAACTCTTTATTCGGCCGGTAGGTTTCGGCAAAGGCTTGCAGGGCATCCATATCGAATGTGTCCGAAACAATTCCTGCTCCGGCACGCATGGCATCGTAGCCGTTACAGTCTTGCTCTATGTGGGCCGGAACCATTAATACGGGCTTGCCCAGATACATGGCTTCGCATATCGATTCGAAACCGGCGGTAGAGGCATATGCTTTGCAGCGGCTCATCATATTGATGAATTTTACATCGTCTATCCGGTGGAATGTCAGGGTATCGTCTACCTGGGTTTCATCCTCCACGTCGTGGCGGTCCCAAAAGAAATGCAGTTGCGTCTGCGGTTGGCGTGCATGGTAGGCGTGTACATTCTCTGCAAATCCGGCATTTACCATGTATCCGAGAATAAAGTCTTCCTGTTTGGACTGCTGGTAAGATACTTCTTTGCGGAGGAGTGGCGGGACAACGGTTACATGATTCTCCTCATCGTCCGGCAGGTTATAGAAGGAGAGAGCCAGCCGGGAGTGGCAGTGTACACTGGTCATGCGGGTGAAGAATCGCAGGAGCATGAGGTCGGTGTATCGTTTTTCCGGGAATTTGAACTCGGAGTGTAGAAACAGGTATTGATGACCGATACATACGTAGGGTACGTGCGGAGGCATGAAGGTGTAAGTAAGCCCGGTAAGCAACTCGTAGAAGTTGATAACCACGTCGGCTCCCGATTCTTCTATGCGCCGTTTGATAAACAGCATGCTGTGCAGGTATTCGGGAAGTTTCAATATATTATAGAGGATGCTTCGCCCTAACTTTACCCGTTTGTTTTGCGGAGTAGGGAGGAAATTGGGGCTCATAAACCGTTTGATTTCGGCACGGGCGTTGCGGTTGAAAAATCCCGGCAGGGAACGGGAGGAGCTTTTTCCTACTAAAATCTCCACCACTTCGTGTCCGTTACGAAGTAACATATCTTCGAGAGTGAGCGCTTGTGTCAAGTGTCCTCTACCTTCACCTTGTACGATAAACAGAAATTTCATATCTTATATAGTATTAAGTTTGAACAAAAAAAGCTACACCTGCCTCACGCAGCCATAGCTTCGAAAGAGAGAGAAAATCCTTATAAAAACAGAAACAAAAAATGATTGGCTATTTAATTATATTCTTCAACCAGATACATGCCGTCCATGTATCCGTTTATGTTTTCAATAAGTTTATCCAGGGCTTCTCCGAGTGTGGCTGCGTACGTTTTGCTTTGCACATTGCACCGGAAGTAGGCGAAAAAGCCTCCATCCTTAGTCGGTTCGATTACATAATCTAAATTGTTCACAATGCTTTCGTTTTAAAAGTTGTCACATCAATTCTTTCTATCTGTTATAACTAAGTCTTTTTATAGAGACAAAGTATTGTAATGTTTTTAAAAGCTTGCAGGCGAATCCTTCCGTTGATAAGGCTTGTTGCCCGGTAACGATGCCGTACCGGAAGACAGATGCCGGTTGCTTTCAGATGGCTGCTTCCATTAAAGTTTCTCCGGACAGGTTCTCGCCAAAAGCTTCTTCTGTATAAGTAACAACAGACCAGTTACCTTGTTCATCTTCTACCAGGGCGGTAAGGCTTTCTACCCAGTCGCCGGAGTTCAGATAATGGATGCCTTCGTAATATTCGTTGGCGGACTGATGAATGTGTCCGCAGATAATTCCGTCGCACTTCTTCCTTTTGGCAAACAGCACCAGTTCGTTGCGGAAATCGGAAATGTAGGAAACCGCACTCTTTACCCGGTGTTTCACTTTTTGCGAAAGGGAGTAATAGGGTTTGCCGCGCCATGCCCGATACATATTGTATGATTTATTGAGGCGCAGGAGGAGCGAATAACCGATGTCCCCCAGCATAGCCAGCCAACGCATGTGGGAAGTGACGGTATCGAAAATGTCTCCGTGGGTAGCGTAATAGCGTTTCCCTGCCGAAACAAAGGTGTAGTCGGGCACAATAGAGATGTTGGAAAGCGTAAAAGGCATCAGTTTGTCCAGGAAATCATCATGGTTTCCCCGTATATAGATAATCTGAGTACCGCAGTGTTCCATCATCTTCATTAGTACTTTGAAGAAATTGGTATGCTCTGCTTTCCAGTGCTTGCTCGATTTTTGCAGTTGCCAACCGTCGATGATGTCTCCATTGAGAATCAATCGTTCGCAATTGACATGTTTCAGGAAGCGGGTCACTTCTTTAATCTTGGAGTATTCGGAGCCGATATGTATGTCCGAAAGTACTACCGTTGAATAATGTTTGCGTAAATCCATCTTTTAATTCTATTTCTTACGCTACAAAAATCTCTGTTTTATATTACTATGTGATAACAACCGTGTTAAGAATTTATGAAGATAAATAGGGTTGCATAGCTTGCCCGGCCAGAGAGCGGATGGGTGTAAAAAGGGAATGAACGGCCGGTAACAGCAAAGGGGAGGACGAAAAAGAAGACGGAGACAGGGAATGGGAAACGGGAAACAGGAGAGAGTAAACAGGCGACCCGTCGCGAGCCGCCTGTTTTCAAATCAAAAAGTCAATAGCCTAAGAAAACAAATAGTTAATATGTCTTAGCTTGAGGGTTAAATTCAGTCCAACCGCTTAACCAGTTGTCGCTTGTATTAACCGCTCCGATATAATTGACTGTCTGGAATCCGCTGCTTACCAGAGCATCGCTGAAGGAGGCCTTTCCGGTTAAAGCTGTTCCGCCGCAATATGCTACGCCGATGCCTGCCGGGTCGGTAAGTCCCATTTCTTCTTTAGTCACCACTTTGTTGTTAAATGCTGCGGTTTTAAAGAAGGTGGAAGAGAAAGATTCTCTGCTTTCATCGGCAGCGTAGATGGGTTTCTCGTCTGCATCGTAACCGCTAACGAATAAGTCTTTGTACTGACCGTTGGCATCGCTTCCGAGGATGTCCATATCGGCAAACCAGATATTTTGCAGTTTAACTAATCCGTCGGTTGCTGCTTGTTGAGTGTTACCTCTTTGATTATCGAGAATCAATCCGATAGGGAACCCTACGGCAATGGAGTTGAAGCAGCACAGGTGGCTGTTACGGCGAATTTGCATAGCCGACTGGAACTGTCCCAATGCCGATGTATTATTCGGACGGTAGTCGCCTGCATTAATATAGTCGCTGGTATTTTGGAAATTAGCATCGGATGCAATCGGGCCGATGAACGTTACATTGCTGAATACGGCATTTGTATAAGGTTCAGCGGTAGAGCCGGATGAATTGTTGTCCGATTCAAAACCATTTGATTTAGAGGTGTCGGCAATACGAGGGTCGCGAACAGCCAGGCAGAATTGAACTTTTCCGGAAAAGCCGTTGTCGGTATCGAAATCATCGTCCCAAGCTTTATAAGAAATCAGGTGATTACAATTTACTGTTCCTCCGAACCATTCGAAAGAGTCGTCGTTACAGTAAGAAACCTGAATATGGTCTATTTGAGTAGCGCTACCTATCGACCCCATGGTCAGACCATTGATTTCTTGATTATCTTTAAACGGATATCCTGCAAATTCGATACGAACATAACTTAAGGCACCCGAGTTGTCTGCATTATCTTGTCCACCATGGAAACTGCGCGGACCGCCTTCTATTTGAGCTTCGTTTCCATTGTGTTTGGCTTTACCGCAAAGAATGATGCCTCCCCAGTCGCCTGGTTTACGTTTTCCTGCAGCTTCGCCCGAGGTGAAGACAATAGGTTCGCTTTGTGTGCCTTTTGCCCATATTTTACCTCCGCGCTCTACGATAATAGCCGATTTGGTTGCTTTATCTCCTTTAATCACCGTTCCCGGTTCGATAGTAAGTTCCGAACCGTCGGCAATATAAACCCAACCTTTCAAGGTATAAGTTCCTTTTTTCAGCGTTTGTTTTCCTTTGAATACAAATTGCGCGTCGCCGTTACCAATGGTTGTTCCATCGAACAAGAGGTCGTCGGCAGCTTTCAGTCCACCGTCGGTACTCCAGTTACGTGTATCTCCTCCTTTGTCTCCTCCGTCGTTGTTGTCATCACTACTACATGCAGTGGTAGCACTAAGCAAAAGAGCGGCAAACGCCATACTTAAAAAACTAAATTTCTTCATTTTGATAATTCTGTTAGTTAAACATTGAGTCGGTGCTTTCCGGGCACTTCTTTTTTTTATTTATTATTGTTATCTTCTTTAATTGAAAATTGAAAGTGAAAGACTTGTTAAGTGGAGAATTGAAAATTGAAAGTTGAAAATGAGATGGGATGAATGAGAAGTAAAATATTGAGAGCGAATATTCTCCAATCCCCATTAAAGAACTGTTTTTTATTCCTTATGCATTTCTTTTATTTCCCACTTTTCATTCTCCATTCTCTATTGAATAAATTTCCATTAAATGAATTTTCAACTTTCAACTTTCCATTTTCCATTGAATGAGTTTTCCACTAAAGAAAACCTTTTAAAACTTATAGCTTACGCTGAAGTTAAAGTTGCGTCCCGGCTTGTAACTTTTTACCACTTCTTCCAATTCCTTGCGTTGTCCGTCGGTGTACGTAATGTCTTCGAATTGCTTGAAGTAGAGCTTCTCGGCAAGCAGGTCGCGGACAGCCACTTTTACCTCCCAGTGTTTGCCGAACTGTTTCGATAAATTCAGGTCGAGTGTGTTGCGCGGCATTTCGTAGGAATCGGGCACATCGATAGATTCACCGCTGGAATCGACTCCCGTGCTTCGTCCCACACCGACAATTCGTTTGCCGATACGGTTATAGAGCAGAGAGGCATTCCATTGGCTTCGTGTGTTTTGGTAAAATAATCCGGTATTAATTAAGTAAGGAGATTGTCCTTGCATCTCGCGGTCCCGTTCTTTATCTCCGGCGGGGAATTTTACCTCGCTTTTAATTAACGAACCGTTGAAGATGAAACTGAAATCTTTCAGTCCTATAAAATCGAGATTCTTGCGTATATCCAGTTCCAAACCATAACTTACGGCACTTTTGGCATTACGGAAAGAGTAAACCAATTCATTTCCTCCGGCAACGGTATAAGTCCACTCTATAGGGTTGTCGAAATTTTTATAGAAGGCAGCCAGGGTTACCTGCTCTCCGCTTGAAGGATACCATTCGTAGCGGAAATCCAGATTTTGGATGTAACAAGGTTTCAGTTCGGTGTTACCTAGAACGAAACTACCCAGGTCGAAATCGTAGAAGGTAGAGGCCGAAAGTTCGCGGAATTCCGGACGGTTGACCGACTTACCGTAGGAGAAGCGCAGTTGATTCTTCTCGTTCAATTTATACGTTGCATTCAGCGAAGGGAAGAAATCATTGTCCTTATAGTATAAACTGCTATGGCTCTCTTCCTGAACTCTGGTGTTACGAATCAGTTCCAGATTGTTGTGTTCGAAGCGTACACCGGCATATACATTGAAGTTTCCGAGTGGCAGGTTCAGGCCGAGATAGCCCGCAGCCAATGTATTGTTTGCCCCATAATTATTGGTGTAGTTCACATCTTCTATCAGGAATAATTTGTCTGCTCCGATGTTATTTTCAGTTAAGAGTTCTGTGGTCAGGTCGAGCTGTTGCAGGCTACTCGATACATTGTTGCTTTCGTTCCAAGTGTAGTAAAAGTTACGGGTGTCGTAGTTGCGGGTACGGTATTCGCCATAAGCCCCGGCTTTCAAGGTAGGAGCAAGTCCCCATAATTCGAAATTGCGTGTATAATTTAAATTGCCCGAAAAAATATGTTCATTTAAAGAAGTGTATTCCCGGTTGATATCATTCCAAGCATTCAGAACAATAACATTGGGGCTGTTGCGGTCGTCTTTGACATAACGGCGTCTGTCAGGCAAATTGTTGTTCACGTAAGCATATCCTGCACTCCAGTCCAGCTTGTCGGTTCCGAATGTGTGTTTACCGGTAAACTGTCCGTTGTAAGTGGTGCGGCTGTTGTAATAGTATTCGGCGCTTTCGAACGAATTACCTTGGTTGTTGATTCCCTTACGGGACGTATAGCGGTCTTTGGTCAATTGGTTGAAAATGTTTTTAAATTCATAGCGGTGGTTCTTATTGGCCGGAGCATACGTCAGGTTCAACATGGCGCCGATGCGCACGTTGTTGTTATATTGGTCGTCTTTACTTTTACGCAGGTAGACGCTTTTGTCGTTCACTTTATCGTAAGCGGAATAAAGGGAGTTCTCCATATCGAGGTACGACTTGTAAGAGTTGCTGTAGTTAACGGCTCCCAACATGGCAAATGTCTGTCCGTTTGTCGTTTCCCAAAAACGGTTTACGTTCATGCTCAGGCTCATATCGGGCAATGGCTTTTTACTCTTTACCGTCCAGTCGTTATTGAAGTTGTTTTTCTGTAAATCTACTCCGTAGTCGTTGATGGGGTGGAGTGAAGTGTGGATGCCGTTGTCCAGACTCCTCAGTCCGTTATCGAATCCTAAGAAGTCAGTACCGCTTCCTTTGCTATATAAGAAATCCTTGAAATGTGTTTCATCGTTGAAACCTCCTCCCACGGAGACGGAGAACGAATTGTTAGAAGGAATGTCTTTCGTATTAATCAGGATGAAACCTCCGCTGAAGTCCGCCGGATATTCCGGAGCCGGTGACTTGATAATCATCATGTTGTCCAGTTGAGAGCTGGGGATGATATCGAATGAGAATGCCCGGGAATCGCTTTCCGAACTGGGCACGGCGCTACCGTTAATCCATACATTATTATATCGTTGCGAGAGTCCACGTACCATGACGAACTTATCGTCGATGATGCTGATACCCGGCACACGTTTAATAACTTCCGATGCGTCTTTGTCCTGTGTGCGTAATATCTGTTGTGCCGATACGCCGCTTTGTACCAATAAACTGTTGCGTGTAGCCGAAACCAATGCGATATCCGTATTCTTTTTGGCTTGTGCTACAACGGTGACTTCTCCTAAGGCCATGCTTTCGGGCAGGAGTTCTGCGTTTAATGTATAAGGTTGTTGCTCGGAAACTTTCACTCCTTTTACAATAAGCGTTTGGTAAGAAATGTATTTGATTTCAATTTCATAGGTTTCGGCTTTCAGGTTCTCTATATGGTAATTACCGTCTAAATCGGTTACCACTCCGATGCCTGTACCGTTTACTTGAATGGTGGCCCCAACTAAAGGTTCTTTGGTAGATTTGTCTGTAACGTTTCCTTTCAATATAGCGGCCTGGAGAGTTCCGGTCAATCCGGCTAAAAAAAGAAATAAAAGTGTTTGTTTTCTTAATAGCTTCATGTTTTTAACTAGTTTGATTTTCAGTTGCAAAGATGAAGCTATCAAGTTTCTATTCAGTGACAGGGAAAAGACGTTTTATATACATTGTTGTTACGAAGAGGTTACGTGGAATTGAAATAGTGGTACATAGCTTGCTATCGGTGGTTACTTTTGTTTCTTTTTTTTTGACATAAAGATAAAAACTCTCTTTTAAACGCTTGTCATAATAAAGATATCATATTTGTGAAATGGAACTTTAGGAAGTCTTCGTAAAGGAATGTTTTGATAAAAGAATAATTTTATCTGAAACTAGACACTCCTTATCAGCAATAAAAATACTCCTATCATTACTCAGAAATGTACAACCGTCCGCGATAGCGGTTATGTTATAAAACGATAGCCGTCCGGCTTTTTGGGCGGCTATCGTTAGAGTTTGATAGGACTCTTTTGTATTGGTTCGTTACAATCTAGTTCTTTTCAGAGTGGGTCTTTCAGTTTTGATACTGAAAGTAGGAAAACGGGTGACTGAATGTGGTGATGTTCGATTTATAAGGAGTAGGATTTTAATCCGTGTCTTCTTTTTTCCCCTCTTCTTTTATAGCCTCTGTATTTGTATCTTCTTTGTATTTGGCAACCAAGTCGTTAATGATACCATCGGCCAGTCCGAATGTAGGTACAAGGATGGATTCCGCCTGTACACTTCGTGCAATATGAAGAAACAGTTCTGCAGCCGGGACGATGACATCCGCACGGTCGGGTTTCAGGGAAAATGCTTCCATACGTTCGGCTACACTCTGCTTACTCAATTGGTTGTAGAGTTTTTCCAGCGTGGCAACCGGCAGACGTTCTTTTCGTTTGTCGCGCTTGTTGGCTATACGGTAGAGCTTGTTAATGTTACCACCCGAACCGATAATCGTGATATCGGAATATCCGGCAGTAATATTCTCCAAATCCTGCTTAATCTCTAAGAGTACATTGTTTCCTACCGTGCCGCTAAGCATACGCAACGTCCCCACATTATAAGAGATGGAAGAGATGCGCTCCTTGTTGCTGATAAAACTGATTTCGGTACTCCCTCCGCCCACGTCGACATACAGGAAATTACCCGGTCCGGTAAAGTTCTCTATATGGTTGTCGTAAATAATTTGAGCTTCTTCCTGACCCGAAATAATTTCTATCTCAATCCCTGTTTTACGTTCTATCTTCTTAATAATCCGTTTCCCGTTTTTAGCTTCGCGGAGAGCCGAAGTGGCGCAAGCTCTGTATTCTACCACATCGTTGATTCTCATCAGTTGGTTAAAAGCTTTAATCATCCGCAGGAAGCGTTCTTCCTTTATTTCGGAGATTTTGCCTTGTCCGAACACATCCACTCCCAACCGGAGAGGGATACGCAAAAACAATACTTTGGATAAATGGATGTTTCCGTCCAAATCTTTATCCATGTTTTTAATTAGCAAGCGGGCGGCGTTAGAGCCAATGTCTATGGCTGCCAGATTTACATTTTCAATGTTTATCATCTTCTTCTTTTTCTTTGTTTGCATAATAATTATATAAGGCTTCTTGCGAGCGGAATAGAGGTTCCGTACCGTTTCCCCAAGGTAAATTCTTCCCGCTACCGTCTACAATGCGCCCTTGCATGGTGTCTTTTAATCCGAACTCTACCACTCGTTTTAAATCTTCTTTGATTTCCGGTTCGTATACCGGAGTAAGCACTTCGATGCGGTGGTCGAGATTGCGTGGCATCCAGTCGGCCGAACCGATATAGTACTTTTCGTCTCCTCCGTTTGCGAAAATCAGGATGCGCGAGTGCTCCAGATAACGGTCTATGATACCATTGATATGGATGTTACGGGTGAATCCTGTAAGTTTGGTTACCATGGAACAGTTTCCTCTAACCAACATGTCCACAGGCACTCCACAAGAGGAAGCTTCGTAAAGCTTTTCAATAATTTCCACATCGGTAATATGGTTGATTTTTCCCATGATGTAGGCAGGTTTGCCGGCATGTTTGTTCTTTATTTCCGTATCGATGAGGCGTATTAGTTTCTTTTTCATTTCATTCGGCGATACGAGCAATTCTTTGAATCTGACCGGAAGATAGGGTTTATCAATGAAATCGAATACACTCTCTATTTCTTTTACAATAGGGCGACGTGCCGTCATAATTAAATAGTCGGTGTACATGCGTGCGTTTCCTTCGTGGAAATTACCCGTACTGATGCAGGCAATGTCTCCGTTGCGACTGCTGATATGGGTAATCTTTGAATGAATCTTCAATCCTTCTACCCCGAACACTACATGGATGCCGGCATCTTGCATCTTTTTAGACCAGCTTATGTTGGAGGCTTCGTCGAAACGAGCCATTAACTCGATAACTACCGTTACTTTCTTTCCGTTCTGCGCGGCGCAAATAAGGGCTTTAATTACTTTCGAGTCTTTAGCCAGGCGGTAAAGGGTTGTTTTAATACTTTTTACTTCTTTGCTAATGGCTGCTTCGCGCAATAACTGGATGTATGCATCGAAACTATGGTAGGGAACATGTATAAAACGGTCGTGTTCGCGGACAAGTTTCAGTATACTTTGGTTATTGAATTCTCTTTTATGTATCGGTTCCCAATTCGGATATTTTAAATCTTTCCGTCCGCAGTCGGGAAATTTCATGAAATCTTTGTGGTTATAATAACGCCCGCTCGAAAGAATCGTATCCAATTTATCGACACTTAATTTCTCCATGACCCGTTTTATCACATCCTTAGGCATTAGTGAGTCGTAAAGTACCCGGATGGGTTCTCCTTTTTTACGGCTTTTTACTCCTTTCGATATCTTTTGTAACATGCCATTGCGCAAATCCGTATCGATTTCCATTTCGGCATCCTTTGTGAACTTGAATGAATAGGCTTCGAACTGATTGTAGTCCATCCCGGTAAAAATGTAAGGAAGACAGCAACGTATCACATCATCCAGGTACATCAGGTAACTTTTTCCTTCTTTATCGGGCAGGCGTACAAAACGGCCGAACTCGTCTATGGGAAGTTCTATAAACGCATAATTCTTATTAGGGCGTTTCTTATCGTCCTCCCATTTGCTTAAACGGATAGCCAGATAGATAGTGTCGTCAGTCTGATTTCCAAGTTGTTTGATGGAGTTAAACCAAATAGGACAAATGGAGCCATTCAGTTTATCCAGGTAAAAAGAGCGTATATAGTTTTGCTGTTCTTCGTCGATTTCTTTTTCGTTGAGCAAAAAGATATTTTCCGTCTTCAAAGCTTCGGTTACTTCTTTTACCGTATCTTCAAACTTTTTGGAAAACCGGCTATTGAGCTTTGTGATTTGCTTGGTAGTCTGCAAAGCTTTTTCACGTTCTTTTTTCTCATTCTTGTCGCTGTATTCTACAATGCGGTTTAGTGTAGCGACTCGTACCCGGAAAAACTCATCCAGATTATTGGAATAGATTCCGAGAAACGAGAGACGTTCCAATAGCGGAATGTTCTTCTTTTCTGCTTCTTGCAGGATACGTTCGTTAAAGTACATCCAGCTGATGTCCCGTTCAACGTAATACTTTTCTAAGCAATTTTTGTTCATATACACTATATTGTTTGTTGGCATCGTAAAGGAGTTGCCGCCGTATTAAAATCTCGTCATAATTTCAATAACGAATTTGTCCTGTTCCGAAGGTTTAACGATAGCGCCCGACTTATAAAAATACTTCTCATAATTGATACGTATGTCCGATATAAACGGTTTGGCCAAACTCAGGGTGATACCTCCGGTTAATCGTTGACGTTGGTAATCGTTAACAATAAGCGCCCCTTCGATATTCTCTTTTCCATCCAGATAGGCCTTTCCGTTACTATGGTCGCTCATGTAATCATAGCGTCCTAAGAAAGACATTTTTCTGAATAGCTTGCAACGCAACGGCAAGTCGTAACAGATAAATCCGTCGAAAGCATTTACATTATCGAACGCGTCACTGGCATAATGTTTCAGAAGATATTCGGCTTCGATGTGCCATCCTCTACTCTGGAAATAAATTCCCGCATCGTACATCATGATGGATATATTTTCCGGTTTTATCTTTTGTGCGCTTAAAGTGATGTTAAACCCTTCCGGTAAGAAAAACTGTGCTTTGGCAGAAAAGTTCACTTGTTTGGTCCAGAAATCTTTTTGGTCGGTAAGTCCTGAGCCGTTAAACAGACCACCTTCCAGCACAATGGGAAATCCGTTATTGAATTTATATCCCACGGTTGCCCCTACATCTCGTACATTACCTACTTGTTTGGCAATGAAGGAACGGTTGGCAAAATATTGTTGATGTGGAGAACGGTGTGCGTCGATGGTAAACGGTACACGCATCTGTCCGATGGTGAAATTGAAATTAGTAACAGGAGTTAAGCGGGTGTAAGCGTCCAGCATCTTGATAGAGCCTTCGTCGGATAAATCGATTTCCGCTTTATAGGAAACAATAGGTGCTACATTTCCCGTGAGACTGAACCGTGCGTTTCTTACCTCAAAACGGCCGGAGGATATTTCCGGTTGATACTCGTATTTAGCCCGGATGGTTCCATGAATTTCCGGTGTATAATCTACTGCCTGTTCTTGTGCGATAACAGTAGAGGTTGCACTGTACAATATTAAAAAGGTGAGAATTAATTGTTTTTTCATAAGTCATTTCAATTGTGCTTTCCATTAATTGGGTAAGCTGTTTTATCCATTGATAAATGCTTTCTGCTCAGAATGATTGCAGTTTTATCTACTCTTTTTTATTTCTCTGGACGAAATTTATCGTGGACACGTTCTGTTGTAATGATTAAGTAATAGGGCGTATTGGAAGAATTCCCGTAATCCCAATCATAATCGGTGATTACGGGAAATTTTTTTTTCATCATTCTTTGTGTGTTATATTATGTATCCGGAATCTTTTGTTAAGAGACTCTTTCCGGAGAATGTTGTATGATATGAAAATCTCCATTAATTATTAGTCTGTTTGGAAGCTTCGGGTTGCGCGAAGTAAATGGCGCAGAGAACTTACCAACTCTTGTGACTCTTGGAGCATATTCAGGTAAACATACGAAACAGCCAGGTTGTCTTTTTCGTCTTGCATACGGTTCATTTGCAATTTACGTGTGCGGGACAAAGCTTCTTTTAATTTATCACATTCGGAACGTATCTCATCCACTTCCTTATAGTTCCCATTTACAATGATTGCTTTAGTACGGTTGAGCAAGTAAATCAGTGTATCACGCAATGGAACAAATTCTTTTACACGCTCTTTGGCAATGGGAGAGAAATTGTTGTCGACATGCTCTTCGCAAGGTTCGCAAATTCTTCGCAAGCAATAAAGTATTTGTTGCGTACTGTTACTTGCCAAGTGGAACCATGTGTTCTTTTCTATGGCCAGTTCTTTATCGATGCGGCGCATACCAATCATTTCTTTGCGGCGTATTTTTTTCAATTCCGTCTTCTTATTCTTTAAAGAACTATCGGCACGGCGCAGATTTTTCAAATCCTCATTGATAAAGCCATCTGTGACTTGTTGGTAAAGTTGCGCCACATAATCCATATAATCGGCTTCGTTATTAGCGATATGCTGAGATAAAAGGTAACGTATTTCTTCTTTATCCTTGCTCGCCAATAAGCGGTTAAATAGATTGTCTGTTTTTTCAGCTTTTTTCTTTTTGTTGTATTTGATATTGCTGCGAATAAGAAGGATGATTGCCAGGATAACTAATGCAACGGTAGCAATCATTCCTCCGTAATACATTACCAGTACTACTAAGAAACAGAAGGTGAACGCTGCTCCCGCAGTAATGAACCATCCACCGATAACAGAGAGCACCCCTGTGATACGGAATACAGCGCTTTCTCTACCCCAGGCGCGGTCGGCAAGTGAGGTACCCATAGCCACCATGAACGCCACATAAGTAGTAGAAAGGGGGAGTTTCAATGAGGTTCCCAATGCTATAAGCAGACCGGCCATAACCAAATTGACTGCGGCGCGCACCAAGTCGAAAGCAGCTCCGTTTTCCAAAATAACTTCATCTGAATTGAAACGGTTGTTTATCCAACGTTTTATACCCACAGGCATAATACGTGATATGGCATTGGCTGCCGTAGTGGACGAACGTACTAGGCTGCGTGCCATACGGGAAGAACCGAACATTTCATCTCCTACATCCTGACGTGCTAAGTCTACCGATGTTTTTACTACATTATATGCTTTTTTTGAGGTGACTAACGAATAGACCATAATAACCCCTGCAATGAGCAGGAAGATGAAAGGTGTACGCGCCGGAGAATTAAGCGAACCCATGAGGAAGCTGGTAGGGTCTCCGTTTCCATTCGCTACGTAATCGGTATAAGATGAATAACCGGCTAAAGGAACTCCGATAAAATTAACAAGGTCGTTGCCGGCAAAAGCCATAGCCAAAGCGAATGTACCCATTAATACGATGATTTTGAAGACATTTACTTTGCATGCATGAAGTATTTGCATGATGATAGTAAAGACAACAAAACAGCATCCTATAATAAGAAAAGTATTATCATGAATAAAGTTCTTGGTATCAGCATTCATGAACGAGAGGTCTTTGATTCCCTTTATAAGCATGAAATAAATGATAGAAGTAGCTGCAACTCCTCCGAACAGACCAATCTTCCATTTTAGGTTTGATTTATAGTTAAAGGTGAACAGCAATCGTGAAAGGAATTGTACCACCGCGCCGAAAAAGAAAGCGATGGCGACAGAAACGAATATAGCCATAATGACAGAGAGTGCTTTTTCTGTATTCATTAAATCGGCAATACTTAACATCCCGGTAGGGTCGGAAGCCAGCTTAATGAGAGTCAAGGCAAATGTCGCACCCAGCAATTCGAAAACCATCGATACAGTGGTAGAGGTAGGCATACCCAGCGAATTAAATATATCGAGCAATACTATATCCGTAACCATGACGGCAAGGAATATATACATTAACTCATTAAAGTAAAATTGTTCGGGACGAAAGATTCCATGTCGTGCGATTTCCATCATTCCGTTACTCATTGTTGCGCCGCAAAATATACCTACGGCGGCAATAATAATAATTGTTTTGAAAGTGGCCGCTTTGGCACCGATAGCCGAATTTAAGAAATTGACGGCATCATTGCTTACTCCGACAGATAAGTCGAACACAGCCAGTACAAATAGGAAAACAACAAAACCTGAATAAATAGTTTCCATGTATGTAGTAGTTTAAATTATTTGGCGCAAATATCGAGAGTCGATGTTATAATGAAATGTCATATATGTTACAAAGGTGTTACAATTGCTGATTCTTGAGAAAATGAGAGCAAAAAAGGAGGTGATTTGGCGTTCTGGTAGTGGTAAAAATCGAATTTGTCTATTGGGGAGAATGAATAAAGGTTCATTTTTTCTATAAAATGCAGTCAAATTGCAGGTCAACAATTCTGATTGATTTAGTTTGCTAAGTAAAAGAGTTGGAGCTCGATTTTGCTTATATCGTTGTTAAAGGGTTTGTGTCGAAGTTTGTTCGTTTCAGTTCTCAGTATACATTAATCTATGAATGAGGTTATTGGATGGGATATTTACTGCAGAAGAAAGTCTTTCCGATTCTTGTTTTTTTCGTCACTTTGGTAACAACTTCCATCGGATAGGAGATAAAAAAGGGCATAAAAAAGCATAGCAACCGTGAACCCTATAAACGCAAAAAGCGTGCAACTTATTGAGCTGCACGCTTTTTATATTTATGTATTTTACCTATCGAACTTATTTCACCTCCTCAAAGTCTGCGTCTTGGATGTTTTCATCTTGTTTGTTAGATGAACCTCCTTGCTGTTGGCTAGCATCCGGTCCGGCTTGTGCGCCACCTTGTGCACCATTTTGAGCATACATCTCAGCACTTGCAGCTTGGAATGCTGTATTCAGTTCTGCCATCGCAGCGTCGCATGCAGCTACATCCTGTGCTTTATGAGCATCTTTCAGTTTTTGTAAAGCAGCTTCGATTGGCGCTTTTTTATCGGCAGGAAGCTTGTCTCCCAACTCTTTCAGTTGATTTTCTGTCTGGAATATCATACTGTCAGCCTGGTTCATCTTGTCAATCTTTTCACGCTCTTTCTTGTCGGCTTCAGCATTGGCTTCCGCTTCTGCTTTCATCTTTTCGATTTCTTCTTTACTTAAGCCTGAAGAAGCCTCAA
>ERZ839767.1940-NODE-1940-length-29149-cov-2.790163_pt1 | contig 29149 bp, 23 predicted proteins | sample MGYA00519879_ERZ839767 | MGnify/ENA primary metagenome ERZ839767 (study PRJEB31850, sample SAMEA3708852) | human gut metagenome | biome: human gut; feature: human-associated habitat; material: faeces | place: China | collected 2014 ... | reverse complement strand
TGAAACGCTTTTCAAACGTAACTATATCCGTAAAGAACGAAAGAACCTGTTCCCTACCGCCACCGGAAAGGAATTGATAGGTACAATACACGAAGAGTTACTGAAAAGCGCCGAACTGACCGGTTTATGGGAAAAGAAACTGCGTCAGATAGAACGTGGAACTTATGAGGCAAAAACATTCCTGGACGAACTCAAACAGATGGTCCACCAGGTAGTCATCAACGTCCTTTCCGACCAGTCCACCCGCACCATCACCATCGAGGAGGCCGCCAAAGAAGCACCGAAAGAGGAGAAAAAAGAAAAGAAACCCCGCAAACCGCGTGCAAAAAAGGAAGAGGCTCCCAAAGAGAAAGCAGTCCCCCAACAACCGGCAAAACCGGTTTGCCCCATCTGCAAGAAAGGAAACATCCTGCGAGGCAAAACAGCCTACGGTTGTTCCGAATATAAGAATGGTTGTACATTCCGGCTGGATTATGCGACTTATGGGGAAGGGTTATCGGATGAGGAACTTATTTCTGTAATCAATCAAATTCAGAAAGAATAAATTTAAGAGTTTGAGGGTCATCCAAACGCTCCCGAGCGAGAGGGGTAAAATAAATATCCATGATTATTTATGGCGAGCCAATACTTCTTCCATAGGAATAAGAAAACCGTTATCAGCTTGTTCAATGCTGACACGTATATCTTCATAAATACGTTTCGGTACATTGATACGGGAATAATATTGAGCCACAGGCTCATTTAATACTGACTTTGAATGCTCTTCAGATTGTAACTCTTCTTTTTTCATATCTTCAGGTTTATAATGATTTACAAAGATAAAGTTTATCTTCAAACATTTACTATATTTGTCCGCAAATTATCGACTTATGAAAGAAGAATGGTTCCCCTTAGTCAACGAAATGGGAGAAACAATAGGTAAAGCGACCCGAAAAGAATGTCATAGCGGAAGTAAACAACTGCATCCGGTCATCCATCTGCATATCTTTAATGATGCCGGAGAACTATATCTGCAAAAACGTTCCATGACCAAAGATATCCAACCCGGTAAATGGGATACGGCTGTCGGCGGACATATCGATTATGGGGAAACGGTCGAAGAAGCTCTCCGCCGGGAAGTCCGTGAGGAGTTAGGCATTACAGCATTCACCCCCCAATTCATCACCCGTTACGTCTTTGAATCAGCTATCGAAAAAGAGCTAGTCAATACATTCCGCACAATTTACAACGGAGAAATCAAACCGGACACCGAGGAACTGGACGGCGGACGTTTCTGGTCGCTCGAAGAAATCAAGTCAAAGTTAGGAGAAAACATGTTTACTCCTAACTTTGAACAGGAGTTTAAAAGGTTATTTCTATGACATATTAAATCTCTATAATGTATTTCAGGCCATTTACAAAATAACCTTGAACGAATCTCCGCCGACAACCACGATATACTGACCGCTTGGCAACTGCACACGTGTGTCTCCGCTTACAGTTCCCAGATTTTTATAGACACCACCATTGAATGTCATTATGTAGGCTTTCATTGGTTGCGGTGCAAAAATACAAACAGTACCATCGGAGGTTGTTACCTTTATTTTACTGACATCAATTTTTTCATTGGCAACATCTGTGTTCTTTTTAATTCCATCAATCTTGATTACTATCGGTTCACAGATATTTTCAATAGTATATCTGCCATCCCGATCCGGACTAATAATATCCCCCCGGTCTGTTGTGACAAGAGGTACAGACTGGTTGTATTCTTTATCGAGTACAAGAGAAAAAGTGAAATCTTTCTCATTTTCCACCTTATGATCCCCCGGTTCAGGATCGGTTGTTACGCCTTCTACTTCCGGCAATGTTACAATATGATAGACAACTTCCGGGTCTGGTGCCGTTCCGATTACTTCAACCGTCTGATTCGCTTGAATATTATGGATCATATAATGTCCGTTACTGTCCGGTTCTATTATTGTACCATTCACTCGTACCGTTATACTATATTCCTCATAACCGGATCGAGGAATAACGGTAAATTCAAAATCTCCTCCCTCTGATATCGATAGCGGATCATAACCGGAAACCGATTGAATATCGAATCCAATAACGGATGGTAAAATAACCGTATAGACAGGAACTATCGGTTCTCCGAAAGATAAGATCAAATGAATATCTTCCCGGATATTCGATAATGTATATATGCCTTTAGCATTTGGTTTGAGTTCTGTATTGCCATTTTTAACAATAACTGTATTTGTGGTTGTATTCGTAATTTTAAATCTAAAATCATCTCCTTCAGTAACAGCATCAGCATTATATCCCTTTTCCGAAGTGAGAGTAACACCAGATAAACTATTCCAAGTCACTTGGTATGTATTGACCTTGGCTCCAGCCGTCAGATTAATCACATCCGCAACATTCGGGCCGCCTTCTACTATTTTATAATCCTCATTACCTGCTTTTGAAACCAGATATAAACAATCTCCTTCCTCTATAGGCTCTGTAATTTTACACGAAAATGATACATTATAATAATATCTATAAGGATTAAAAGAAAAGTTCCGCGGGGTTGCAACCACTTCTTTCAGATTCTTTTCTTTATCAAAATGTGCAATAGATAAAGAGGATGTAAAACTTGGTGAGAGACATCTTATCCCAGAGACTGTAAGTGTAAACGTTCCTCCCTGAGCTGGTGTTGTATTTACTTTCAAACCGCCTGTATATCCACTTGCATTTGAAATTCGAATCTCATTCAGACTTTGTCCTCCCTCATCAGGTTTAATGTTTATAATCATGCCTTGTTCATAAGTATAATCATGATTATCCGGTTTTAATGCCGTTAATGAGAACCAGTCATCTAAATAACCTCCCCACCCCCAATTTATATGATACATACTGCCATCAAAACCATCTATAACAAATGCATGCCCATCTGTACCAGAACCATTATAAATAACCGGTCGCTGATTAGTAATCAACTCATCCGTCAACATTTTTTGCCATTCAGAAGCATCATAATCATCTTTGTCCATGCAAGAAATAGCTTTATCATACCTAAAATATTGGGTTAAAGCATCAACGATTCGTGCGGTCTGGGCAGAACTGGCACTTACACCATACTGCATATCGCAACTTACACCACAATGATAAAGAAGAGTCGCCATGGCATCCACATTATCCACTGTATAGTCTGCACGATAATCGTCCAGCATCTTATCCCATAAATAGGCAATTCCAAAGTTAGCCTTATAAGAACCTTGAGAAGTAGTAGCACTACCTGTTCCTTGATCCGGATACTTATGATACTTCATGACTATCCCCATAGAGGTTGCCACACATCCTGTTAATGCATTCTTACCCTGAATTTGAGGACATTTATTATTAAACGGCATATCTTGATTCCATTTGGCAGTGGTCAGTAATGTCTGACTACGTAAAACCGGAAGTTTAGTTCCCTGAACTAGCATTTGCCATTGTTCTTTGATTTCAGTATCCTGCTCTATGCCATTTGCACAAGCATACTGAATTTCATCTTCATATCCCTCAAGCCAACATTTCATGTTATCCGGCACAGTCTCATAAGAAAAATTACCGGAAGTAGAATAACCGAGTATAGGATAAGCACGGTCATCGCCTGATACTATTATATATCCACCCTTGCTTCCACTGTTGAATACATAATAATAAGCATCAACTTCTCCTGAACGCAGATTAGGACGTGCCGTATAAGCCAATTGTAAAGTTTGCCCGCTTCGTAACTGATTACCTGGTATTTGCTGTGAGAAATTCATGGCCACCTGCATCGCTTGATCGACAGATACATTTTCTGCATATACCCAGGTTATGGATATAAAAGATATAATTAATAGAAACCATTTTTTCATAACTCAATAATTAAATTTATTTGCTTCACATAATCAATTTGATTTGACAATGAAACCATTCACTCATAAATCACTCACTTAAACATAAAGAAAACAATATGATTAATATGCAATGATTAAGAATGAACGGTTTTATTTACTTGTTTGTTGATGCGTAATTACCTACGCTTATTTGCTAAAAAACACTTTCCGGCTACCACTGGAGTAATCGATGATGTAGCTACCACTAAGTTCCGGACGATAAAGCACTGTTTCACCTTTATAAACAGCACGTTTCAATAATCTTCCTGAAAAATCATAGATAGTGTAATATGCACCATGTTGCAAGCCTTTTACAACAATCTGTCCTTCTACAACAGAAATCTGTACATTATCTTTAACAATACCTCCGTTAGCAGTCGGGGTGTTTTCATTCAGTACGACAAACGTACCCAATTTATCTGTGCTAAACATCAATGTATTTTCATTAGGATCGTATGTTGGCTCAATTCGGGTCACATTACCTTCACATTCATTCAGAATATAATAATTAGATGTGCCGGAAGCTCTCAATTTTTCACTAACAATCAAACGGTTAGGCAGATAGACACGTAAAGTGACCTTACTTGGCAATGCATAAAGGACTTCCGTTGTCAGGACTACTCCACTTGTATTTTTAGTGACAAGAGTTATTAACTCTGCTAACGAACCGATAACATCATCTCCATTTCCTTTGGCTTTATCAACGGCATCACTTAATGGATCCGATAATTTATTTTCAGGAACGGGGTTAGCTTCCGGCTTCATATCCATTGGAGGATTTCCTCCGCCTAAACGATCAATAAGAGTCTCTAAATCGCTGATAGCTCCATCAGGAATCAAATCATCATCCGGCTTAAAACCTGCGCCCGCAGTGTCGACAGGTTCCACATGTACCTGTTCCGGAATAAATGAAGCAGTAACCAGAACATTAGCCGGTGGCATTTTAAATGTATAAACGTTTTCTTTATTTGTCGAAGTCAGTTTATTCACGTCATTATAACGTAACATTTCTGTATAAAGTTTCTTACCGGACGCAGGTTTCACCGTTACCGTCACTAACTCATTTTCTTTAGCCGTCGCTCTATCAACAGATAGTATTCCGTCCTTATACGTTTCAACTTTAACATTAAACAGCTTATTGACAGCATCCAGATTGGTCAATACTATATCATTTTCGCTTAAAGAGAAACTGTAGGTGTTAGCATATCGATATGTGAACTGCTTTACATCGGCTTCAGTTAATTTATAATTGCCAGTTCCACTTGCTACAATCGTTCCTGAAGGCATGTTAGTTTTCATATAACCGATCGTAACCTTATTCTTCAAGGCAGACGAAACCAAAATTTTACCTTCACCACTCAATATGATTACCTCCTCAATCTTGGCATTTCCACCTAACGTAAAAGGTTTAGTCACATACAAACCATACCGGTTACCACTATTATTGCCAATAGAACCGCCGGATAAGTTCATTACTCCATAAGTCATTTCAATTGCGGCCATAATATATCGTCCGCTATTATTATTTCCGGTAACTGAACCTCCTGTCATTGAAAAGTTTCCTGATCCGCTCACCCAGATAACATCTCCGCCTTCACTTGTATTTCCTGATATAGAACCAGCTTTAAAAGCCAAAGAACCATGGGCTATAGAAACAACGGCATCACTACCTCCCCTAGCCAGTGCATTTGTCAAGGTTGTTCCTTCCAATAACTCACAACTTCCACCGTTCATTTCGATCAAGGTACAATAACCTGTTGCATTTTTCTTATTACCGTCTAAAGTAATATTAGTCAATCCAAGATAGCCTGAACCAACATCAAACATACGCAAATCGGCACTGGCTGCATTCTTTAAGATACCACCTGTCAGTTTCACATATTTATTCCTGATCAGAATAGAACGATAAATCAATATTTCTTTAGAGATAGTGATTGTTGCCGGCGCACTTGCTGTTCCTTTGGATGCATCGATGGCTGCCTGAAGCTTCTCTTGAGTATCGATATCGGATGATGAGCCTTCTTTTGATAAAACAACCGTATTATCAACTAATTTCACAATCCAATTCTTTGCTAAAGCAGAAGTTAAAACAAATCTTTTCAAATCTGATTCGGTAAGGGTATAACCGGAACCTTTAGCCAAAACAAATCCTTCTTTCACAACCGTTGAGACCACATTAATATTTATATCTGCAACAAGAGATGATTGAATAGCCAAATAGTTAGTACCTGATTCCGATAAATAATAAACCTGATCATTTAATCCCCTATTATTCTTTACATAGACAGTACCTTTACTGGATAATCCTAAAGCACAAGTATTCTGAGAGAAACTTGCACCATCAATATTTATTGACCCACCACATAAAATAGCAATACCTGAATTGCCTATAATCTCGCATGTTTTCAGCGTAGCTTGTCCCAAAGAGGTTACTATTGAATATACAGCGTTATCTACAGTCGACTTATTATCGATAATATTTCCACCGGTATAAGTCCATTTGCTAGTCGGAGCCAAATAAATAACAGGACATTTATTACCTACATTGTTACGAATAGTTCCTCCGTCCATAACAAAACTGCCTGCAATCTCTAATGAAAGCCAATTTTCACCACTTTGTGCACTCTGTAAAATAGCCTGACTATGCATGATAAACGAAGAAGAAGCATCTACCCGGGCAAAAGAACAATAACTGCCAAACTTACCATCCAAAGTAATTTTTTCCAAAATCAGTGCCCCACCATCCATCACATCAAACATACGGCAGTAATTTGCTGTAGTAACTCCGGCTGTCAAAGTTTCTCCGGTTAACTTTATATGCTTCTTTTTAATCAGAATAGTTTTTGTAATAGCAAACGACTTATTGATTGTTATTAATGTAGGATTATCAATAGAGCCAACCGAAGCTGCATCAATAGCAGCCTGAAGTCCGTCTACATCCGTAATTTCACCACTACTACCAGATTTCTTAATAATTATAGTATTATTCGATAAAACCAAAGTATAACCGTCTGGTAGCTTGATTTTCTTTAAATCATCTTCGGTAATCTGATAGCCGGAATATCCTCTGGCTAATACAAAATTATCAGGGATAGTCCAATTTACATTAAATTGTATGGTAAGAGTAAAAAGTAATCTTTGTTTTATGTAAATTACACTCTCACTCTGAATTTGAATTGCATCTCTAATAAACTGATCCGGAGTGTTTTTATCTATAATAAAGTCACCTGTGGCTAAACGAAGGTATCCTCCTGTATTTTGATAAATCATTCCTCCATTAAATACAAACTTCACTTTGCTGGAATAGCCGAACAATCCTACAATATAATAATCGCTTCCTACATTATTAAATATCTCACCACCATTCATTGTGAAACTTCCGTCATAAATACTAACGACACTGGCCATAGATAAACCACCATAGAAATAGTTCTTAGTGATTTGTCCACCATTCATAATGAATTCCCCCTTGAATATTCAAACGGCAGAAACATCACCAGTTAGACCAGCTCCGGTCAATATAGCCCCTTCATTCATAATTACTGTTCCGCCTTGTAAATTAACGAGGCAAGACATATGATATGGCATAGCAGGACCTGTGTTCCCTCCGTCAATAGTAATCTTCTGGAAAATTAATTGGCCGGAATTGATTTTAAACAAAGTCGCTGGATCAGTTGTAATTCCATTTGAAATAGTTCCACCTGTCAAAATAACATATTTATTGGTTATTTCGATGGTTTTGGTCAATGTTATATCACCTTTAATTTCTATTACTGTGGGATTATTTACTGTGCCTGGCGCTTTATTAATCGCATCCTGCAGCTCTTCCGGTGTAGTTATTTCCCCCGTTCCAGAAGAAGGTTTAGATAATATCACCTGGTTGTTTTCCAATTTAAAAACCAAGTCCGGATGCTGGGTACTTTTATGAATCATCTTTGCAAGATCATTTTCTGTCAAGCGATAATTACCTGATCCGACAGCTACAATGTCGCCTTCGTCCATTACAGTTTCAATTGTAATTTCATATTTTAGAGAAGATGTTAATTTCAAAGGAGAACCCCGCTCCACAAATAGAGTTGCATCTGTTCCATTAAGAGTAACATTTGATGAATTCAGAGAAACAGTACCAGGGCTGCCTACATAAACGGAACCGGAAGCTTCATTCTTTACTATTTGTCCGCTGTTCAAATTCGCTACACCAAAATTAGCTATAACATGATTTCCACCACCCAAATTTCCTGTTATTGTTCCTCCATTTAAATTAAAGAGTCCATAATTCAGGAGACATAATGCATGCTCTATTCCTTTATTATTCTTGAAAACCCCATCTTTCTCTAGAGACAATATCCCCTCTTTCTCGATTTGGATCAATGGCATATTTTGAGCATCAATATTTGCTCCATCAATCGTGTTTTCAATCGCAATATTTCCACCGGCTTTTACAGTAAGAAGAATACCGGTATAGCCTTCGGCCCGAATTAAGGGGCCACCATGCATTCTATATGAACCGGCATTCACCGATACGTTTTTATCAACTAGTATTCCATTTGCAGTAATAGGTAGATCTGTTACTGCATCACTTCTTAATCGAGGTGATGATAATACTTCCTGCAATTGTTCCATAGATTTAATCTCTATGGGTTTTGTTACTTGGGCCATCATCGGTAAAAGACCGATTAAACTTAACCACATCATAACAGCAAATCTACGAGTGTACCTTTTTTTCATATTCTATGTAATTTTAGTAAATTATCTGCCCCATACAATCAGATGCATTTTATGCATTGTTTACAGACAAATGTATTTAATAAAAAGACACTCAAATTTCGGAAATATGCTAACAACGATTATCTAACAGATCACTGTGATAAGCGACACCAATTCATTCATAAATACACTAATTTTAATAAATTCACAATATATCCAACACATCTCTTAGTCTTCTGTAATACCTCTGCGACACCGTTAAATCAATATCTGTAAACGGTGGATACAATCCGCACTTCAGTGTTACATTTTCTATCGTACATAAATAGTTAAGATTTACGATGCAATCCTGACTGATCTGTACGAATGAAGGATTAATACCTAACAAGTCTTTTGCAGTAGTACTCATGCGGAGTTTATAAAGTTTGCGGTCAGGCACAAGCATCATTTGCCAACAACGTTGCTCTTTCTGGTATAGGAAAAGAAGAATATCTTCACATTTTACCAGAACTAATCCAGAAACAGTCTGGACAGCTAATTTATTATTATATAATAACATTCTACGCAAAGACTGCTCAATATTCACTTTATCACTTTGGGCAATATGGGAACGATACCGGGTTATCAAATCATCCAGCTCTTTCAATTTATATGGTTTCAACAAATAATCAAAAGCAGAAGCACGGATGGCATCCAAAAGGTATTTATCATAAGCTGTATAAAAAACGACATGCATATCTGAATGAATATCTGATTGAATACGGCTTAAAAGTTCCAGGCCAGACATACCGGGCATCTCAACATCAAGAAAAAGTAAATCCGGTTGAAGACGGACTATTTCACGAGCAGCATTATCAGGAGAAGTGCAGGTAACCACAATATGTATATCGGAAAAACGTGATAAGTCGTTTGCCAGACTTTTTATGCAAGTCGGTTCATCATCAACAATAATAGTCATAATCTCATTTGTATTCATAAAGCAAAGTTGTAATTAAGTGGAACAATTAATGAAACGCAGGTTCCATGATCTTCTCGTAAGGAAGATTGTTGGTTTTGAATTGAAAATTTCATCTTTCGTATATTATGAGTATTCAAAAGTTCTGTTGTGCGGTATAATATTTTAAGACCCTGCCCTGTACTTCTTTCATCTCCAACATGTGCTCCAAAATTATAGCCAATGCCGTTATCTTTAATCTTAATATGAAGTTCCTCATCTTTGACCTCAATTCCTATAAAGATAATGGGGGTCTGACAATCGGCATTAAAAGCATACTTGACTGCATTCTCCACAGGTATCTGGATGAACATTGAAGGTATCAATGTATCCAAAGATACATCGGCTGAAATACACCATTCTACACGGATACTATTCGAATCACCCAACATTTTCAATTTCAGATACTTTCTTACAAAGCTAATTTCTTTTTCCAACGAAACCGCCAGTTGTTCTGACGAAAGCAAATCGCCTCTCAATACATCAATCAGCAAATTTACAGGTTCGGAAAGCTCCTCATAACGGCGAAAAATAGGCATCACTGAATTCAGTACATTAAATATATAATGTGGGGCAATACGATTTCTGACAACCGCCATACGCAGTTGGATTATTGTTTCCTTCTGCTGTTTGTATCGCAGCTCCTTTTTACGGCGGAAATAAAATACCACACAAACCATCAACAAAACAACCACAATAAATCCAAGTCCGACTATCCAGGCAATCCACTTCCACTGATACGCTTTGGCTTCTGCTCGGGTGATACTGATATTCTTCTTCAAAAGAATAGTATCTTGCCGATAACGGAAATCTGTTTCGCGAATACTATTTTCGGTCTTCATATTTCGTATAGAATCTCCACACAGATCGGCCTTTTTTCTGTAATTATAAGCTTTTGCATAATCTTTCTTTTTCCGGTATAACTCTTCTAGGCGTTTATGATGATAGTATTGATACAAAAGATCGGTGTGGAGTGTATCATAGGGTTGTTCCAGTAAACGGGCTGCTTCCTGCAAATTATTCTCCTGTAGCGCCAGAGAAGCAAACAAACCATCTATATAAAACTTTGTACCAGGTTGTTGCAAAACCGTTTGCCCGAAGGATGCTACCGATCGTTCCAGATAAAGACGGGCAGAATCAGGCTGCTCCTTCAATAAATATATTTCACCGATATTCCCTTCTACTATACTCCGGTAAATAGGTTGAGAAAAGTCTGCAACAATCGTATTAGCCCTTTGAAACCAAATTAACGCATCATCGTATTCTTTGGTTACATAATAATAGTTACCTCTGGAGTTTGCAAAATAATACTGTTCATATTCATTCCCTTTATCCCAATACTGTTCTGCTTTTTTAAAATAAGAATCAGATAAAGGATAGTTTTCCAACTCCAAATATAATTTGGCTAGTCCTGAATAAATCGAATAGTTCATCTTATCGCCCATCCCAATAGAGTCGGAGAGGAACAATGCCTTGCGATAATAAAAACCTGCCCATCCATAATCACCCTTATGCTGATAACTATCAGCCATATTAATATAGGTATGTATTGCAGGCAAACGGTTTTGAACGTTTGCCTGCAATAATGCTTCAGAAGCATTATGCAAACAGACAATAGCAGAATCCCATTGATTCATTTCCTGAAAGAAAACTCCCCGACTATTATACGTATCTCCTGACAACTTCCACAAGCGATTATTCATTTCGGGTTGCTTTTCAATATATCTCAGTATTTCATCGGTTAATAAGAAAGCAGAGTCTATCCGGTTGCCGAAGTAATAACACCGGGAAATAGTTTGCTGCAAATAATAATAGTTTAAGCTGTCCGATACATTTCTCTGGTTATCTCGCAATATCGAAACCACTTTTAATGGATTCACGGCTATTGAGTCTATATAAATAGAAAGTAAAGAATCTGTCCTAATCGTCTCAGCATCTTCTTTATGCTGATAATATGAACAACTAAATAAAACAGTAATCAGGATTATCAATATCCCATATGGCGTCGATCGTTGTATTTCCATACTTCTAGTTCCTTTTTTAACAAAGGACTTAAAATATTATGACATTTACAATCATCCGATTCTATTTTAACGTATAAAATTAATTTATTCCTATTAAATGGCATATTTAATAGGATAAGTAACAAATTCGCTAATTACATTCTATTCAGATCGTTTTTTAACACAAAAGAGGATGCTTCACTTTTAGTGAGCACCCTCTTTTTATTTATATGATTTGCAATCTTTACTTACACATCTCATTAATCACCGCAATCAACTCGCCGCCAATTTCTTCAGCTTCTTTCATGGTGTGAGCTTCGGAATAGATACGGATGATCGGTTCGGTATTACTTTTACGGAGGTGAACCCATTTGTCAGGGAAGTCGATCTTTACACCATCGATATCAGTGATATCATACTGAGCAAATTTTTCTTTCACCTTAGCCAGGATTGCATCCACATCGATCTCCGGAGTCAGCTGTACTTTCTGCTTGGAGATAAAATACGGAGGATAGCTGGCACGTAATTCGCTTGTTTTCATTTTCTTCTTTGCCAGATGAGTCAGGAACAAGGCAATGCCTACCAAGGCATCACGACCGTAATGGCTGGCCGGATAGATCACACCACCGTTACCTTCACCACCAATCACAGCGTTTGTCGCTTTCATCTTAGTAACGACATTTACTTCACCTACCGCAGCTGCATTATATTCGCAACCATGAGCACGGGTTACATCACGTAACGCACGGCTTGAACTCAGGTTACTTACCGTATTACCCGGCGTATGACTCAATATATAATCGGCTACTGCCACCAATGTGTACTCTTCACCAAACATTTCACCATCTTCGCAGATAATAGCCAAACGGTCTACGTCCGGATCGACAACAAAACCGACATCCGCTTTAGCATGCTTCATCAGGTCAGAAATCTCTGTCAGGTTTTCAGGAATAGGTTCCGGATTATGAGAAAAGTTTCCGTGAGGCGCACAATGCAGTTTAAAGATTTCCTTCACACCCAAAGCATAAAGTAAATCCGGCAAAACAATACCACCCACTGAGTTTACAGCATCAATAGCCACCCGGAAGTTAGCCGCTTTAATCGCTTCTACATCCACCAGGTCAAGGTTGAGCACGCTCTCGATATGTTTCTGATTATATGTATTATTGACGATCACTTTTCCCAAATGATCCACATCGGCAAATTCAAAACTTTCAGAAGCTGCAATATCCAAAACTTCAGCACCTTCGGCAGCATTCAGGAACTCTCCTTTTTCGTTCAATAACTTCAAGGCATTCCACTGTTTCGGATTATGGCTTGCAGTCAGGATAATACATCCGCAAGCGCCTTCCATAGCAACGGCTAATTCAGTAGTCGGAGTTGTAGCCAGGTCGATATCGACCACATCAAATCCCATACCGGTAAGCGTACCCAAAACCACCTGTTTTACCATCGGGCCGGAGATACGGGCATCACGTCCTACTACGATTTTGTTTGTTGTAACTGTCGTGTTTTTTCTGATGAAGGTAGCATAAGCTGCTACAAACTTCACAATGGCTAACGGATTCAATCCGTCTTCCGGTGCTCCGCCTATTGTACCGCGAATACCGGAAATAGATTTAATTAGAGTCATAAGTATGTTAGATTATTTTTCGAATGTATATTTTACTTTACTAAAATAAACAGGAACATAACTGCTTTGGAAATAATTGCCCATTCTCTTAAATGGAACAATCATTCTGACAGTAGCGCCTTCTCCTACATGGTATAAAGCTGTAGCCAACCCTTCACCTACAAATAAATCCGGATCATAACTTCTACTCTCCCCGGAGTAAACATTATAGCCAAATACAAATTCTGTAGGGAAGCCATAATATCCAGGTCCATAAGTCAGATTATTAACCATGTTATATGCAGTATCAGAATCTAAGATTCCTTTAGCTTCGAAACGACAAAAAACTTTAGTTGTGCCCAATACTGCCCGATTTCCATTACCTGAGTCAATCACATTCAGATACACATCATTATCCAACTTCACAAATTCATTTTCCTTAAAAACGCCATCCGACGGGTAGTTTTTAAGAATCTTAAATCCTTCATGATCAATCAACCGATCAATCGCTTTCCTCTCATCCTTCAACCTCTCAGTGTACGACTTCGTTTTATCGCATGACACCACCATTAGGGCTGCACACAAAATCATCAGGATATAAAAACCTTTCTTCATCTGTTATTCTTTAATGTATAAATGAGCGACAAATGTAAATAATATCTGCCATATCTCAGGCAAGTTTCTCTATTTCTTCTGTTTTATTAGGATTAAATTCTTTTAATCCCTTCTCAAACGTAGCTACAGCATCCTCCAAAGAGCCGAAAAACTCTCCCCCTGACGCATTTTTATGACCACCGCCATTAAAATACTGACAAGCAAACTGATTGCAAGGGAAATCACCTACCGACCGGAGAGATACTTTAATGTAATCCCTATCTTCACGGATAAAGACACTAAAAGTAACTCCTTCGATGCTCAACGGCATATTGACAAAACCTTCCGTATCACCTGTTTTGTAATGGAACCGGTCCAGTTCCTCCTTTGAAAGAGTTATCAAAGCCGCATGATGTTCCGGATAAATCTTCATCTTTTCATACAAAACATATCCCTGCATCCGTAACCGAGATTCGGAATACACCTGGAATACTTTACGATATATCAGATCTTTGTCTATACCTTTCTTTATCAACTCACTGACAATCGTGTAAATCTCCGGTTTATTGGAGTTATAGGTAAAAGAACCTGTATCCGTCATCATTCCGGTATAAATACATACCGCCGCCTCTTTACTCATTAGGTCGAACATCCCCATACGACAGATAAAACGGAAAATCATCTCACTCGTTGATGACATTTCCGGATACGACATTGTTACGCGGCAAAAGTCAGCCGGATTCAAGTGATGGTCGATCATCACCTTACGCCCTTCCGATGCAATAACCGCTGGCGCCAGTTTCTCTATGCGTTTGGGTTCATTAAAATCCAGACAGAAGATCACATCTGCATCATGGATCAGCTGTTCCGCAAAATCAGGATACTTTTCATGTATCACAATATCTTTCGCCCCCGGCATCCATCTGTAAAATGACGGAAATTCATTCGGGACAATAACCGTTACATTGTCTTTACCGTAAGTAGTAAGGAAATGGTACAACCCCAAAGAAGAACCGAGAGCGTCACCATCAGGAGTAACGTGGGTTACAATAACAAAACTTTCGCCTTTCTCTACGTATTTCTTGGCTTTCTGAATTTTCTCTTCGTGAATGATTTTTGTAATCATATATTATCATTGTTTACAGTGACAAAGGTACTACTTTTTTACGTTCTACGCAGTAAAAAAACGTTCAATAAGCAAATCAAACAATATAAATAACAATAGAAGCAAGCCGGCAAAAAGGACTCCCGGACGTTTGGTCTTCGTAAATAACAAGAAGGAAAAAATGGAACCATACCCCAATATGGTCAATAGTAAATCGATACGCCCATAAAAGACAGCCTCCTCTACACGGCTAAAGGCATCGACAATCCAAAACAATGTATGCGTTAGCTTCTCTACAAATAATTGTAATAATCCGTAACCCGGAATGCCTACAGGAAGCAATAACCAGATCAGTCCGGCCGGAATAAGGAAGGTAGCCAGGAACGTCAAAGGTAAATTGGTACACAGGAAAACCAACGAGAACTGCCGGAAATAATACAAACACAGTAAGGTTGTCCCGGCCTGGGCAGCCAATGTCACCGTAATCCATCCCCAGGGTATCGCAATAACCGGATTCCTCACTACAATAAGATTTTGCAGACGAGGTTGCAGATATAAAATAGACAATACAGCCAGATAACTCAGTTGAAAACCAATATCAAACAGATATAACGGATTGAACACCAACATACAGAAAGCCGCGGCAGCCAACGTATTATAACCGTCAGTCATCCGCCTGAGTACCCTCCCCGTGAGATAAAGCGTCAGCATCAAACCGGCACGTACAGCCGATGCAGCCAGCCCGGTAATAACCACGAAACTCCAAAGCAGACAAAGCGTCAACAGGTATCTCAGCCAACTGTAAAAACTATTCTTTGGTAAAAAAGAAAACAGCAAAGAAAGGAATCCGCAAACAACAGCCACATGAAAACCGCTTACAGCCAGCAAATGGGCTACACCCGTAACAGAAAACCGTTTCCTCACCTCGCGATCCATCTCTTTACGATAGCCGAGGGTAATAGTGGTCAACACCGACTTTTCCTCTTTCGACAAATTCAGTCGCTCAAAAGGCTCCAGCAAACGTTCCTGTCCTTTCCCACCCAGTTCCATTAAAAGCGATGTTTCACTGCTATCTCCCCTCTCCTGCCAATAAGCTGTCCACTGTATGGAAAAACTAAGCAATAAGGACAGAAACACCGCGCCCCAAACCCAGCGCAATTCATAATTACCGCTTTCGGACTCAACCTTCGGGATCAGATAAGAAAACGCAACAACCAATAATGAAATGATAATCAACAACAGCGAGACAACGCTGCAATCGAAGAAGGCCTGCAACAAGATTCCGGTTATCCATATGAAAAGCGGCCTGATAAACGGCCGCTTTTGTATTTCTTTTATTATCATACAAAGGTCGGTTTTGGTTGGTTATCTATCTTTTCTACATTTCTTTCAATTCTTTTATCGTTCGTATCGGATCAGGAGAACTGAAAACAAAGCTACCGGCAACCAGCACATCGGCACCGGCTTCCAGCAAACGCTTCCCGGTTTCCAGATTCACACCACCGTCCACTTCTATTAAAGTATCCAGCCCTTTTGCCCGGATCATTTCTTTTAAACGAGCCGTTTTATTGACCGAATGTTCAATAAAACGTTGTCCGCCGAAACCGGGATTGACCGACATCAGCAATACCATATCAAGATCCTGGATAATATCTTCCAGCAGACTGATCGGCGTATGCGGATTTAAGGTAACGGCCGCTTTCATGCCGGCTTCCTTTATCGCACCGATGGTACGATGCAAATGGGTACAAGCCTCATAATGAACATTCATCATATAAGCGCCAGCCTCAGCAACCTCTTTGACAAACTTCTGGGGTTCAACAATCATCAGATGCACATCCATCGGCTTTTTCAGGATAGGCTTTACCGCATCCAGCACGGGAAAGCCGAATGAGATATTCGGAACAAAAACACCATCCATAATATCCATATGCAACCAGTCCGCCTCACTGTTATTTATCATTTCGACCTCTTTTTGCAGGTTCAGAAAATCGGCAGCCAGCAAAGAAGGAGCAATCTTATGTTTCATAATTTCAAGTCTTTTGTGCAAAGGTACAAAAAAAAGAAAGAGAACACTGCGCAAGTGTCCTCTTTCCTTCAATTTCTTAGTTCATCACATAACCACCGAATTCCGGTTGCAGCGCAGGTTCCACATGGTAACTCCGTGCAAACTGAGACAGGAAATCAAGCGTTTGTCTGCTTGGTGTACTCTTCTTCTCGTTCCGGTTCTTTTTAGTTTTATCCTTCAATCCATCCATACATTGAGTAGAAAATCTCTTCATAGGCATCCCCTTTTTAATCGTTTGATAATAAAACGGGAGAACTTTCTACTTATTATATGAACCGAAGAATATTTTTATCTGATTATGCCATAGACAACTCAATACGGTTCTCATCTGCCATACGGCGCATGTTCAGGATAGCATAACGCATACGTCCCAAAGCCGTATTAATGCTGACACCGGTGATATCGGCAATTTCTTTAAAGCTCAGATCCTGGTAATAACGCATTTCCAGTACTTCACGCTGGCTGTCGGGTAAATGTTTCACCAACTTCTTCACATCCGACAGGACCTGGTGGCGCACGATGTTATCTTCAATCGTTCCGTCACAAAGTTTAATATTATTGAACAGATCCACTTCTACCTCATCGTTGGACACAGTATTCTCACTGCGTTCCTGACGGAAGTTATCAATGATCAGATTATGTGCAATACGTGTAATCCAGGCTTTAAACTTACCGTTTTCGGTATAACGGCCCTGTTTAATAGTCATAATCACCTTAACAAAAGTCTCCTGAAAGATATCTTCTGTTAACTCTTTATTGCGGACTATAAAGTAAATGTAGGAATGGATACTGCTCTTATGACGGTTCAACAACACATCAAACGCAGTATTATCACCTTGCGCATAAAGGACGACCAGTTCTTCGTCGGTCATCGATTTTAAAGTCTTCATTACTTCTATGTTTTATAGTTTCTTTGAGTAATGTTTATGCTATAGGCAATGAGGTTTTAAATGTTAGACAATTTTGTTTTCGAAAACAAAAGAACAAAAAGTATTTTAAACAGACAAATATTTCTGTTATTTTTATACAAAAATGTCCCCTGCCTGTACGTTTTATGTACAAACAGGGGACATTTGGTAACAAACTATATTTCAAGTACCAGTTACACATTCACATTACCAATTAATCACATTTCTTCAGGGGCTATATACAATCGATACCAACCAGTATAGTATTTAGGATTAAAAACAGAGTAGAAAACCGTATTACCATCCCGATCCATACGAGATTCCTCCACCATAATAGGATCTCCAAAATTTACTACAACTTCGCCCAATTCATCATTACCCTTCGTTGTAGTAGACTCAAACCCTATAATATGATTTTTTTTAGCACTAGCTCCCAACTTTAAGCCCTTCTTAACCGTTGTACCCCAAGATATATCAAAACCGATATTCCCAGCAAATTCAACAGTTGTTGACTCTGTATTTTTAATAGACTCTGTATCATCGACTTCCTCTACTGCTATTTTTACAGAAGTAGCATAATCTTCTAAATTCCATTCAAAAAGAGGGAGCTTCATATCTTTCTTTTTTAAATACATTGAATATTTAGCACCACCACGACCGCTACCGTTACTTGCCCGAAATAAATCATTACCATTAGCTCTAAAATAAGTCTTAAGTTCACTACCGACAAGAGATACAGACCCTAAATAAACTTTAACTAAAAACTCAAATTCACCTTCTGTCCAAACAACCTGTGGATTTCTATAACCTATTTTCTTTGGGTCTCCAGCTTGATCTGATATCTTGGCAAGAGCTGCTTCCGGATCACCCAGCAATTCAAATCCAACTATACACTCCTTAAATTTATAAATAAATGGTCCACTAACACTATCTCTAGAAATACCTTTTTCCGGTTTCAAATTATAATAGACATAATCTCTATGCCATCCATCTACATTTCTATAAATACTATACGCCTCTTCTACTTTTTTCAAATTATGAGAAACAGGCTCTCCCCTAGGATTCCCTCCCCTATCACTTTTTAAAACAACTGTATTTACTTTATTATTAAGATTATTAAAGGCGTCATCTATAAAACTAAACACTACATTCGAATTTGATCGTGTTTTAATAGTTTCACCTTGAGTTCCTAATGATTTAGTATGAATATTTCCTCCAGCAATTCTCTCATTTTCTTTTATTACAACAATGGGATATGTAGGAACTTCTGCTGCATTAATTACATATTCTCCTTTTTGAATATTATAAGCAGGGATGCCTTCCTGATCAAATGTTCTTATTGCAACATCAGGAATATCAGTTTTCACATCCCACAATTCGGCAGAAAACGAATCTTCAGGCAACTCTGGAACAAATATTGTCAAGTTAGAAATCTGATTTTCAATCAAATCAAAGAAATCTTTATCCAAATATTTCGACAACAATCCTTCTAAAGTCGTATTATCACCCAACACTTCATCCTTAACCATAAGATAAAGAACGTCATAGTCATAATCAATTTTCTTTAATGCTTCCTTTTTGATCAATTCTCTAGCCGGAGCACTTTCTACCAAAACTTTTGCCAACGCTTTACCAAACTCCTTTTTTATTTCTGTGTTTGTCATGCTAATAACACTACCAGTAGTTAATTCTGGCTTATCAGACGAAATTTCATCTGTACATGAAGACATCAGTAAAGTACCACATATCATAATACTTACTGCAAGAAGTTGTTTAAATGTTTTCATAATGAATTAAATTAAAATAATGCAGATAAATAGATCAAAGATCAAACTCACCTTCTACACTATTATATTTATTAGATACGGAAACTACATAATTACCCTTTTGATTAAACAATGGGATAACAAGAGAAGAATCATTTAATGTATTGATCAATTGATCATAAATGATATTACCTGATAAATCTTTCACACAAACAGTGACATTTCCCAGATTTTCTAAAAACTGCAAATGAAGTGTTTTATCACTATCCTCTATATAAGCAATAATAGGATTTTGAGTTGTAACACTTTTTGGTTTCCTAATCCAATAATTTTAAAACGTATTTGTCTTAAAGCAAATACAGGCATCGTCACCAATAATGCCAATACTGTTATTAACCAAATTTTTAAATTTCTCATAGATTATAGTATTAAGTAATTTGATGCAAAATTACCAATCACTTACTAGCAATACTATAAAATCCGTCAAATACCCATACACTACTTCACACTAATAATCAAGCTATTAGAGAATATATAATAGACAACCAAGGTCACCACACCAGCGCATACAACACTAAATATCAAATACTTAACACATTATTGATAAAGTAATCATAAAGGCTCCCTTTATCTAACTGAATTTTCAATCGTTGGCGCATTCTGAGATGACGAGTCCATACAGAAGCTGGATTCACAGAAAGCAAAATAGCTTCAGACTTAACATCTAAATTGAATAATAAAAAACAACAATACCTCCAATCAGAATCCGATATGTCAGGACATAACTCCAATATCTGAGATTTAAACTTAGGATATACAATCTTCACCTCTTTCTCTATAGCTTTAAACATTTTCTCTGAAATTAAGACTTTTGTATTTCCTGGTATATGTTTTTGAGAGAGCAATAAGAGCTTTTTACCAATTACTGAGTTTAACAATTGTTTTTTCTTTATTCTATTCAACTCTTCATTCAAAGATTTTATTTCATCTTCAAGTTTATTTTTTGCCAAACATTCCTTTTCCATCGAATCTAACAACCTCTTCTTTTGCTCTAATTCGAGAGATAGATTTAATACATCAATATTAAATTGCTGAATTTCTTCATTTTGACTATGTATCTTTTCCTTTGCCCTTTTCTTAAATAATATATACACTAAAGATACAACCAATAAAATTGATATGGACAAAATTAATAAAATCACATACAGTTGCTGTGAAAGTTTCAACCTTTGGTTCTCTTGTTGAACTTTCAATTTATCGTACTTCTTCTCCATTTCCAATAAATCCGCCTTATCACTGGCTATTGCATTAGAATCAAATATATCTTGATATTGCTCCAAATAAAACAATGCTTCTTTATATTTACCTTGAACTTTATACAATTTATATTGATTATACATTACCATATCTATATATGGTCCACTCTTATCATTCTCCACTTGAGCCAGATAATCTGATGCTTTACCCCAATCACCAACCTCAATATACAAATCAGACAAAGCTAATAAATTAGGAATTCCACACATAACCGTATCAATTGCAGCCGCACGAAGTAAATACTTTTCAGAGTCTGCATACCGTTTCATAATCCTGTATACGTTTCCAAAACTATTATAAACAGCAATTTTTACTATAGAATCTTGCAAGCCAAAAGCTAATGAATCCGCTCGTTCTAAATAAGACAAAGCCAATTCACACGAGTCCTGAAAAGCTAACTCCCTGGCTATATCTTTTAAAGCTAACGCATAACTTCTTGTATTTCCTGATTTATAAAAATATTCGGCTGCTAACTCATAGTTTCTTTGGGCACTTTCAGGATCATTTTGTATCTCAAACAAATCTGCAATATAACTTGTAACATATGCAGCACTATTATAATCTTGTATTTTTTCGAAGAGACTAAGTGCATGCAAATAAGCATTCATTGCTTTTTCATATTGCATGTCTTCCAAATAAGAACGTCCTAAATAATAATTAATTTGACCTTGTCCATCAATATCCCCGTGATCAATGTACCAATATAACGCCTTTTCATAATCCGTTACACTTAATAATCTTTTATCTATTTTATCTGCCGCTTTAGAAATAATAAGACAAGATTTAGCAAAACAGGCTTCATCCAAATCATTTTCATTAATCAAACTATCCAATAAAAGATAAACACTATCAGGATATTCCCACAACAAAAACTCCATTTTTTCAATTTGTTTTTGATGAGGATTTCTTAAATCACAACTAAAACAAACTGTTAAAAAAAAGAAACAGAATAGACACCTCACAACTAGTAAAATCTTATGCATATAAAGAGCTCAATATTGTTATTCTTAAATACAAATATAACACAAACATAAAAAAATAGGTGACACCTTAATAATTAAAGCATCACCTATTATATAAAAAAAATATTCTTTAAAACTTATAGCCCAAAGTTAAAGCGACCTGCGTTGTTTTTGTCTTTAATGAGGCAGGAGTGGAAGTAAAGAAAGGTTTGCCATCATCATAGAATGTACTAGGAAATGCATAAGCATCTTCTTTATATTCACGGTAGACACATGCTAAGTCAGCATAGAAATTAGGTGTAAAACGATAGCCTAAACCAACAGAGTACGAGTTAGTACCTTTATCTACCGTATAATTTGGCGTTGTACCGGCAACCCCTATCGCATTTCTATAATAAGCCCCATCCGAATCCAAAGCAGGAGTACCACCCTTCACATGAGCCTTCATCGGGGAAGTTCTCCACAAAGTACCGGCACGAACAGAAAACTGCGGTGTTATCTTATATTCAGCGCCTACTTTTAATGTTCCGGCATTACCAAAGTCTTTCTTAATAAACTCTACCGCTTCCAAATCATATCCATCCAAGTCGTTTACATTCATTCTCTTATAAGCCGTCAACTCATAATCCACACTGACAAGGAAATTAGGACCTATACCTGCCACACTGAATATCCAACGATCAGGAGTACGAAGGTGATATTCTCCCTTTTGATTAGACGGAGTTTCAGCATCCGTTCTCATCGCACCGACGTCAGTACTGGCTGTGGCATGAAAATAATCTGACATTTTATACCAAGTGGGTGAATTGTAGCCAATCCCTATTCGCAGAAAATCCAAAGGACGAGCAATTGCCCCTATATTAAAAGCATATCCGGTACCACTTGTGGAAAGGCCATTATCTAAACTTAGCCAGGCATTACCCGGGAAATCTTCCGTATAATTAGATGTCATACTATAGTCCATATCGGTAATAGCCAAGGTTGCCCCCAAGAAAAAACGATCGGAAATATTCGTTGCGAAAGCTATATTATATTGCCCTACCGAACCTTTTTCGTTTACAATCAAATCAGCATTATCCACTTCTCCGGCAAATGAAGACATATATTCGTCAACCCCTCCCACATCTTTATAAAAATAACCGGCTTCATATCCTAACACCGACATCCAAGGAATAAAAGGATTTGCATCAAAATAGGGATCATATCCACTCTCCTTATCATATATCAAAGCTGACTCTTTGTACCCTGCCGTCATATCGGCCACATAATCCGATAAAGAAGACTGCTGCTTTCCCCTCATCCGATAAGAACGATTATAATTCTTCACCCTATTATAAGAAAGACCTATATTCCAGCCTACAAGACCTTCGTCATTACCTGTCGGAAAATATCCGACATAGGCAATATTATCAAAATTAAAGCGGGTTTTGCTTACATCAGCCACCGAACCATTCCAGTTCGTATTAGTTTTAATAGAAGACAAACTAATCGTAGTTACAACTTCCGAACTACGATAGACACCCAACCCCGCAGGATTTGTTGACATAGACGATATATCTCCACCTAATGCACCAAAAGCTCCGCTCATGCCCAGATAACGGGCTGTTCCGTTCAAATCCGTCTGAGACAATTTGTATGCATCCAATTCACCCTGTGCATATGCAATACCACCGGCCAGAAAAAATACCGACACAAATAAGCATACTATTCTTTTCATCGTTTCTGTGTTTTATTATACATTAATATATAAGGGCACAAGTATGAATATACCGGCCCTTATATATTTCATTACTTATTTTACTGTTATCTGCGACCTCCGCTTGAACGTCCACCACCACCGCTTGAACGGCTACTAGTACCACTTGAACGACTACTGCCGCCACTGTAAGTACTTACAGAACTACGACTACTGCTACTTCTTGATGGTGCAGAATAAGTGCTACGGCTACTGTTAGATGTACCACTGTTATAATTAGAACGTGAACTGCTACCGCTACTTCTTGAAGGCGCAGACTGTACTCCCGAATTAATACGTGAAGATGATGTACCACTGTTATTATATTCACTACGACGTGTTGGTCGTGTACGGATGCTTGATACAGCAGACTGCCCCCGACTGGAAGAAGTACTTCCGCTATTACGAATACTGCTTGATGCTTCGCTTCTGCTTGACATCGAGGAACTGCGGGCAGATGAACCTTGTCTCGTCGCCACACGACTATTATTACTTCTTAAAGAAGTAGCACGATCGGAAGACCGATAAGAAGACGAGCGATTTGAACTTGCACTATATCTACTGGATGATGATCTTGAAGAACGACCGGTAATCGAACGCCCTGAAGAGCGATAGTAGCTTGGCGAGTAATAATGGTGGTGATGGTGTCCCCAATAACCTCCATAATATCCGCCATAATAACCACCCCAGTAACCCGGGCCGTAATAGCTCCATGACGGACCGTACCAAGGACTGCTCCAACCGGCGTAGAAGCCACCCCAGCCCCAACCGAATCCCCAACGGGGACCATACCAGGAAGAGTACCAGGGATTGTAACTATAATACCAGGGATCATACCAGCCGGAATACCACGGAGAGTATCCCCAACTATTACCCATGTTTATATTTACATTCACATTGGTATTACCGTCCGAGTAATCGGTATCATAACCATAACTGTAATATCCGTCACTCAGATACAGATCGACTTGGTCTGCACCGGCAATCGTGATCTTACTCGGTGAATGATAACGTACGATACGTTCGGTATATTCATTATCCGAACGGCGTTCCGCTTTCTTCGTAACTTTCTGATTATTATCAGGTAACTCTTCGATATAAGTACCGTCCGCTTCGTCCAGATCCTCATCATAAGGTTCCTCAACGTCAACAGATGTATATCGACGATTATATTCATCCACATCTCTATCTTTATCAAACGCCGGATGTGAATCCGAAGCCGATGCCAATACAATTGCAGATGAAGACTCCGTTGCTTTTTCTTTTTTGGGCTGTATAACCTTCTCTTCTGTTTTTTCTTTCTTTTTTTCTTTACTTGAAGAGAAATACACATCATCAAAGAACTCCTCCTGGGCTGCGGCACTGAAGCCGACCAGAAGCATCACCACTAAAGATGTTAATTTCATGGGTTTCATATTCGTTTCTCCTCTACATTAATATATTTATTCTACTGTTTAGACTACATATCCGTTGCCGGGTTTAAGATCATATCCTTAAATAAGAATAAAAACTACGCATTCTATTTACAAATATAACGCGTTCCCAATAAGTTACAAGCGTTTATATATACTTTAACTATAAAAAACAACTTATTCTGAAACAATGCTACAAAATAGGAATCACAGACAACAAGAAATAACCATTCTGTATAAAAGCACATGGTTTATATACTTAAGTAGATGCAACAAAAGACACAAACGCTGCAAAACCAATTCCGAATCAATGATAAAAACACATCCTTGGTAAAATCTGTTTCATAGTAATGGAACAGTTGTTTCATTATGTAGAAACACTTGTTTCTTTAGGATGAAACAATATCGATGATACTGCTTTCGTTAAACATTTATAGATTGTTTATATGTACTACACCGAAAGCTTGCTATATAATTTAGTACGTATAGTAATTCCACAGACATCAGTACAAAAAGCAAATACAATTGCGAATGTTTTTGAGAAGTTTCCTTCCCTAACAAAAAAGGCTTACCTTAGTGCCGTAATTCAAAAAATATGGTAACAGAAGAATTAAAAAGACTCTACTACGAATATACAGGTTCACAAGCCGAAGATATTACAGAACTACCTTCGTCAGGTTCTAACCGCCGGTATTTCAGAATATCCGGCCCGAAAACATTGATAGGGGTCAGCGGCTCTTCCCAGGAGGAGAACAAAGCGTTTATTTATATGTCCGGATTTTTCAGGGGAAAAGGTATTTCCGTCCCGGAAGTGCATTTCTATTCGGACGATTATTTTTTTTATTTGCAGGAAGACCTGGGCGACACCATGCTTTTCAATGCCATAGAAAAAGGACGCAAAAGCTGTGTATTCGATGAAGAGGAACGCCGGTTGTTACACAAAACAATCACGCAACTTCCTTCTATCCAGTATGCCGGTGCCGAAGGATTCGAGTATGAGAACTGTTATCCTCAACCGGAATTCAACCAACGTTCTATTCTTTGGGACCTGAATTACTTCAAATATTGCTTTCTGAAAGCGACGGGGATGGAGTTTCAGGAAGACCGCCTGGAAGATGATTTCCAAAAAATGAGCGATGTATTGCTTCAAGACACCTCTCCCACTTTCCTTTACCGGGATTTCCAGTCACGCAACGTCATGATCAAAGACGGCGAACCCTGGTTTATTGATTTTCAGGGAGGACGAAAAGGTCCGGTCTATTATGACGTAGCCTCTTTCCTTTGGCAGGCTAAAGCCAATTACCCGGAAGATTTGAGAAACGAATTGCTTGCCGACTATCTGCAGGCATTACGAAAATATACTGATGTAGACGAAGAACATTTCTTCTGCCAGCTACGCCATTTCGTGTTGTTCCGCACACTACAGGTGCTGGGAGCCTACGGTTTCAGGGGATACTTTGAAAAGAAACCGCATTTTATCCAAAGCGTACCTTTCGCCATCAACAATCTGCGGCAGTTATTAAAGAATGATTATCCGGAATATCCGTACTTGTGCGCCGTTCTGAGAGAACTGACCGGCCTGACGCAGTTCAGGGACGACATACAAAAACGGATGCTGGAAGTTAAGATCGTCAGCTTTGCCTACAAAAAAGGAATACCGAACGATCCGAGCGGAAACGGCGGTGGTTTCGTATTCGATTGCCGGGCCATCAACAACCCGGGAAAATATGAACGATACAACCATTTTACAGGACTGGACGAGCCAGTGATCCACTTCCTGGAAGAAGACGGGGAAATCACGCAATTCCTGGAACATGTATATACGATCGTGGATGCTTCGGTGAAACGTTATCTGGACCGTGGTTTCACGAATCTGATGATCTCTTTCGGTTGTACCGGCGGACAACATCGTTCCGTCTATTCGGCACAACATCTGGCAGAGCATCTGCATGCCAAATTCGGAGTAAAAGTAGACCTTACCCACAGGGAACAAAATATAGAACAAATCTTTGACGCAATATTATGAAAGCTATGATTTTTGCAGCCGGTATGGGGACCCGCCTCAAACCGATGACTGACAATACACCAAAAGCATTGATACCAATAAATGGAAGACCAATGTTGGAACATGTAATTCTGAAGCTGAAGGATGCAGGGTTTCATCAGATCGTTATCAACGTTCACCACCTGGGAGACCAGATCATCGATTTCCTGGCAGCCAACAACAACTTCGGAGTTCAGATCCATATCTCCGACGAACGGGATTACCTGCTCGACACGGGAGGAGGCATCAAAAAAGCGGCCAAATTCCTTCAGGGAAACGAACCGTTTCTGGTACACAATGTCGACATCATGTCGAATGTGGATCTGAAAAAGTTATACGATTGCCATCTGGAAACCAATCCGGTCGCTACTTTGCTGGTCAGTAAACGTAACACATCGCGTTATCTCCTGTTCAACAAAGAGAGCCGGTTGTGCGGATGGAGAAATCATGAAACCGGAGAAGTAAAATCTTATTATCCGGATTTCGACCCCAAACAATATAATGAATACGCTTTTAGCGGTATCCATGTAATATCACCGAAAATATTCGACTGGATGGAAGAATGGACGGGTAAATTCTCGATCATCAATTTCTATCTGGCTATCTGTGCTAAAACAAATATCCATGCCTATGCAGCCGAAAACTTACAGTTGCTGGATATAGGCAAGCCGGAGGCTTTAGCCAAAGCGGAAAAATGGATGAAAGGTTTATAATACGAAGATAAAGACAATAATACATCAGGATGGCTTTAGCCGGAAATGTCTTTCAGACAATTCTGACTAAGGCCATTAATAATGGCAGATAGTCTTTCAACTCGACACGCAAAAGTTTCAATGCCTGTTGAATACGATAATCGACCGTTTTAGATGAAACATTCAGCTTCTGTGCTATCTCATTGTAAGTCATATTCTGGAAGCGATTCATTTCAAAAGCCTCCCGGTAACTTTCCGGTAAACGTGACAAAGCAGCTTCAATATTCCTCGTCAACTCTTCAACCACATAAAAGTCCGGATCTTCATACTGTGACTGCCAATCTGCATACAGCGTATTTACAATCTGTTGTTTCAGTTCATTCCGATTGATCAGGGTCAGGCATCTGTTCTTTACGGCTTTAAATAGATAATTCTTCGGAGAGGATTCGATAACCTGCATGCTACTGTTTTCCCAAAACCAAACCATCACATCTTGTACGATCTCCTGACCGTCATCTACATTTACAAATTGTTTGGCATAAGCACACAAAAGAGGATAATAACGCATAAACAATACATCGAATGCTTTCACATCGCCTGCTTGAATCCTTTGAAAAAGAATCTCATCGTTTGTGTTGTCTGTAGTAGTTGAAAGCATATTAAGACCTATAATGTATTAAATTCCAGTGATACTAATGTGAGTCTGTGCAAAAATAACATTTTTCAACATATCAACCTATTACAACACGATTAACTTTTTCAAAAAAATATCACAAAAAAAATGCTTTTTCGTTTAGGAGGTTTTCCCGCTCATTAGTCTTAATTATAAAAGAGACAAAATGGATACACAAAAAAACATAGACGAACATATGCTTCTGGACTACTTTTCAGGTTCACTATCCGCTACTCAAAAACAAGAAGTAGAAGAATGGCTGAACCAATCTGAGGAAAACAGAAAAATAGCTCGTGACATTCAATATATTTATTTAGCAACCGACACACTTCAGACAATAAAAGGAATAAACTCCGACCAGGCTCTTGTCCAGGTAAAGAAAAGGATCATTAAGCCCGAAAAAAAACATTACTTTGTCTGGCTTCAAAGAATCGCTGCTATATTGGTTTTACCTTTACTAATCAGCACACTTTATTTTGCTCTCAAAGAAGATCCGGTTGAATACATTGAAATCAGGACAAATCCGGGTATGGTGGCTAAAGTCGATCTGCCAGACAAAAGTAAAGTATGGCTAAACTCCCAATCTTACTTGAAATATCCACAAAAATTTACAGGAGATACGCGTTATGTAGAAATTAACGGGGAAGCCTACTTCTCCATCCAA
>ERZ839767.1928-NODE-1928-length-29288-cov-12.388944_pt1 | contig 29288 bp, 23 predicted proteins | sample MGYA00519879_ERZ839767 | MGnify/ENA primary metagenome ERZ839767 (study PRJEB31850, sample SAMEA3708852) | human gut metagenome | biome: human gut; feature: human-associated habitat; material: faeces | place: China | collected 2014 ... | reverse complement strand
GGGCAAGCCGTCCTGCGGACGGCTTGCCCTGCGGGCGGCGCCCCTGTTTCTGCTGGAATTATAGCAGAAGCAGCATCCGCAGCGGCAAACCCGCAGAAGGTGTAAGGGCAAAAAAACGCAGAAAACCGGGCAGCCATTCCGCTGCCCGGTATGCTTTTGGCGTGGGACAATCCCGCACCGCTGATTTACCACTGATGGAACGACTCCAGGTGCTTGGCATTTTCACGAGCCTTAGCGGCCAGCTTGGTGTAGAGGCCATGATTCTTTTCCTCCACCAGCTCCTGGTAGCCCTTATCGATCGCAAGAAACTTCTCATTTCTCGGCAGCGGAACATCCTGTTCCACCAGGATATCCTGAACTCGCCGGATATCCACACCACGCAGGCTGGTGCCCTGAGAAAGCGCCACCGCCGCGGCTACGCCGGCGGCCTGGCCAGTACCAACGCACTGGGGGATCAGATTCAGCCAGTCGATGGCCACATCATCCGCCGAAATATGTCTGCCGGGACACAGCAAGCCTTCCACCTTCTGCGGAACAATGGCCCGGTAGGGGATCTCGACCGGTCCGCAATCATTGATGGAGCAGATGGTGCTGTGCCAGGCGATAACATCCTCAAACTCATGCGCAAAGGCCCAGTCATTCGCGGACATCACATACTCACCGGTCAGCCTGCGGCTGCACCTGGCACCCAGCTGTGGCGCAATATCATAAAGATATGCATTGCGGAACGCCATGGGGACAGCTTCCTTCAGATAGGCCAACACCTCCCGCATACTGGCGCGGGTCGCCATCTCGGTCTCGGTTTGATCCTTGATCTTGGTACAGTCCTTTTCGGCGTGCCAGTTATTGATCCAGCACATCTCATTGGAATTGGTGGGCAGCGGCATGGCCCGGAATCCGGCGACCTTGCTGATGCTTCCGCGCAGCGCCGCAAAGGCCTCAGGCCGGGTACGCTTCCATTCCTCAAAGAGATCCCAATTGATGCCCGCGATGCGCCAAACCAGCGCCGTGGTGCTGGAACGGGTCTCCGCATCCGCCAAGCTGGCGAAGGGCGCGCCGGTTTGGGAGAAGATATCTCCATCGCCGGTGGCATCGATAACCGCCTTGGCAAAGATAGCCTGACGGCCCTCCTTACTCTCAAATACTACACCCTTTACAGTGTTCCCCTCCATAATGGGACATACGCCAGTACTGTGGTACAGCACCCGGATAGACTGCCGCTCCTCCAGCAACATCTTATCCAGTTCAATTTTCAGCTGGTTCGGTTCAAAATAGACCGAGCGTACCAGCCGGTGAGGGGAATCCTCTCCACGGCTCCAGCAGTCGTGGATTGCCTTCCAGCTATCGCAAAGAAGGGGATCGGTGCTGCCCATTTGGGCGCCCTCCGGGCCGCGCACGGCACCGGGGATGTGCTTCATGCGCTGGAACCATTCCTCCTGCAGACCCTTTACAAACTGTTTATCGTACCAGGAAAGATCCGGAACCATAATGACATATCCGCCGGTCACATCGCCGCCGGAATAGCCATAGCGATCCATCAGGATGATATTCCTACAGCCGGCCCGGGCCGCAGCAATTGCCGCGGAATGTCCGGCCGCGCCGCTGCCGATAATGAGTAGCTCACACTCATCGTAGACCTTCAGCCAGCGGGCCTCTTCGTAATATTGTTTATCCATTGGCTGCTCCTTTTGTGTTTTTTCAGGAGCGTTCCTCCGCCGTTTCCTCATAGAACGCTCTGGCAAAATCGATCACGGTTTTGACAGCGGAGGTCTCCGCCCGGTGCTTATTCCATATCAGCGCCAGCGATACCGGCAGCGCCGGTTCAAAGGGGATCCCCACCACATTTGGGGAAGAAAAGCTGCCCCGGATCTGCACTGCACAGGCCAGGTCACGCTCCACAATGCTTTGCAGAGCACTGATTTGGGAAAGCCGCATCACGATATTAGGCGGGCAGCCTATTGAATCCAGCCGGGAAGTAAGCTCCCGTTCTCGCTGGAGGTATTTGCTGAGCATAGCCAGCGGCAGCAGGCGCAGGTCCTCTGTTTTGATGCTTTTTCGCTGGGCCAGTGGGTTTTGCTTGGAAACATAAAGCACCTGCTCCGCCCGTCCCAGTGACAGAATATCACAGTTTTCGGTATCGTAGCAGATATCCGTTGTAAAGATGACATCGATCGAACCTTCCGCCAGCAGGGCCCTTGCTTCCAGATTATTTTTCTCGGTGGCCGCCAGCGTGATATTGGGGTAATTTTCGTGGAACTTTTGATAGAAATCCGGGAAAATTCTTTGCGAGGTAAAGGGGGTCAGGCCGACATTCACGATTTGGCGCTTCGGGCCCTCCGCCAACTGTTGGGCTACCTGCTCGATGGCGCAGATGCGGCCCAGCACCTCATTGATCCGATCATAGATGATCTTTCCATCATCCGTCAGCTCCAGGCCTGTGGTGGTGTGTGTAAAAAGCACAATGCCCAATTCCTGCTCCAGCGCATTGATGGAGCGGGAAATGGCTGTACGGGAGATGAAAAGCTCATCCGCCGCCTTGGTCACGCTGTGGAATTCGCATACCGCCTTGAAATACCGTAGTTGTAGCAATGTCATTGTCTGCCCATCCTTTCCCCGCTGTACAGCAGGGGGCCAAGCCCCCTGCTATACATCAAGTCTATCAGATAATCCTCCGTCCGGCAACCGCCAGGACTGTTGTCATCTGTCGTTCTTGCTCAGAACAGCATCCCGCAGATAACCGGCAGCCAGATTGCCGAAAGCAGGCAAAGGATCACTTGGATGATTGCATTGGATTTTGGCATATCCGCCATTTCATAGTAGCCATAGCCGTAGGTCAGCAGCGGCACTACATCAATGGGGAACAGGAAGCAGCAGGTGGCGCACATTACGGTAGTGCAGATGAGCATAACAGGGCTCATATCAGCCGCAGCAGCAACCGCCACCAGCGGAACTGCCAGGGTAGTGACCAGCGTAGGGCCTACCGGCATGACAATAAGGATGAGGAAACCGATGAGCGCCAGAACAAAGACAAATACGAAGTCGGAGGTGGCAATGGAGCTCAGATCCATAATGCTGGTGAGCCACTTTACCACGCCGTTGGTACACAGCAGGCCGGTAAGGCCGATGAGGGTACCCAGCATGAAGAAGGCGGTCCAGTTGACTTCCTTAACGAAATCCTTCCAGCCAAAGACGCCAATGCCGGGCAGCATCATGATGCCAACGCCTACCATGGCGACCACCATGATATTGAAGAAGCTGAACCAGGTGCCCAGGATCCAGCAGATGAGCATAGCAGCGATGATCACACAGACACGAATCTCATCCTTGCCGATCTTCTCCGGAATCTCCAGCTTGCTGAGGTAATGATGGATGGCATCCTGGGTGAGCTCTGCGGGCTTAAAGACCGCGCGGATGATGAAGTAAGCCGCAATAAATGCCACAATGGCGATAGGCCCAAAGATAGCGACCCAATCCAGGAAGGTGACATTCACGCCAGCCAGGTTCTCCAGATAGGTGATGGCAATGACATTCACCGCACCGCCGGCGGGAGTGATCATACCACCGATCATGGAAGCGGTGGGCAGGGCGATGAGCATACAGCGGCCGGTGCGCTTGCGCTCGTCCTCATTTTCATAGATGCTGAGGAAATCCAGCACCAGCGGGATGAACGCCGAGCAGGCGGCGATATTGGAAACGATGGAAGAAAGCAGGCCGCAGCACAGCATGATAGCCAGCAGAACAGTATTGACATTTCTGCCCGCTTTGGTGATGATGCCGCGCATCAAGCGGCGGGAAAGGGGCACTCTGGTCACGGCACAGGTCAGGCCAAAGCTTGCCAGCATAAAGAAGGCACTTTGGTTCTGGAAGCCAGCCAGCGCAGCCGCAGGCGTTTCCACACAGCCGCAGATATACATAAGCGGAATGACCAGCATGCACAGTACGCCGATGGGCAGACCGCCGGTGAGCATACAGACGATGGTAGCCAGCAGCAGGCCCAGCGAATTGCGGCCCGCCGCAGTCAAGGTCTCAGAGGTGGGGATAAAGAACATTGCCACGAGGATCAGGATAAAAAGCGCTAAACCAATATTATTTTTTACAGATCTGGTTTCTTTTGCGTTAGCCATTTATTTTTCCTCCCTTTCATTGGAATGTATATCAAATGATTCGATCAAAGGCAGAGATTTTCAAACAATGCGGTCAGGTTTGCCGCGTTTTCCAGCTGGGCCGTTTCGGATATTACCTTTTCGGCCTTATAGTCGGGCAGGATGCAGTTAGCGCCCAGGCGGAAACGGTCCTGGATCTCCTCATCGGTCAGGCGGTAGCCATCCTTATTGGTGCCGCGGGAATAATCCACCGATTCGGTGTATACCTGACCGCCTACGGTCACCTCCACCCGGCCGTACCAGCTCAGGGGATCCTTGCGGCGCAGCTCGGCATACTCAGGGGCCACATGCATGGTCACCTTTTTGGCAAAGGCCAGCAGCCGCGGGTCATTCAGTGCGATCTTATCCTGCCAGGCCGGGCCGGGCTTGTACCCAAAGGCCTCCAGCGCCATAGCGATGGGCCCGCTGAACTGCACATCTACCTGGTTGGCCACGGAGTACTGATCGGGATTCGCCACAAAGGCCGCGGTATGGCAGTCGATCGCCTCGATCTGCTCCGGGGAGAAGTGGTATTTTTCCTGCAGGATCGCAAAGGCATCCAGCACGCTGTGGAGATAGCGGCACACGGGGTAGGGCTTGTAGTGGTACTCGGTAAAGAACCAGCGGGAGCCCAGTTCCTCCACTACCTTTTCGGGGTCCCATACATCCGGCTCCCGGCAGTAAATATGCGGGAAGCCGTATTCACTATCCAGGGTATACTCATTTCCGGTATAGCCCAGCTCGGCCATCTCGGCCGCCTGCACCGCGCCCTGGGCCATCCAGGAAACCGGCACATATTTGATCATGGACTTGGGGGAGGTAGATTCCCAGTCGCGGCAGACGCCCAGTGAGCAGTAATAGGCCGCGATGCCGATGGCATTGCGCATCTGCTTCTCGTTCAGCTTCATCAGCATACCGCAGCCCACCGCGGCGCCAATGATGTGCTCATTGCTGTTGCCAAAGAAGTCCGGAGTCTTGCCGTATTTCATAATGGACTTTGTCATAATGCTAAGCAGCACGCGGGAAAGCCGCCGGGCTATCTCCTGGCCGACACACAGTGCCGCCAGCAGCTCCTTGCCGGTGGAGCCGCGCTCCTCCGCCACTGCCAGAATGGCAGGGATCACGATGGGCGGCACATGGGGCACAGGGTCCATATCCAGGCCGTTCCACAGCTCCGCATTGCAGAAAGCCGCCACAGCCGCGGAAGATTTTCCGCCTACGCCGATCAAGCTCGCCGCACCGTTGCTCCCCTGCCGGCGTGCAAACATTATACCGATCTTGCCCTTATCGGAAGCAATGCCGCCCAGCGCGTTTCCCAGGCCATCCAGCAGTACCCGCTTGGATTCATGGATCACTTCCGCCGGGATCTTATCATAATCGGCATATTCCAACGCAAATTTTACAAATTCATCGGTGACATTCCTCATATTGCAGTCGCCTTTCTTTCTTATGTTCTATCCATGGACAAATATATTGTATCTTGTCAAAGTTCATAAAATCAAGAAGAAGAAATGGTACATACTTGTGTAGTTTTTGTTTCATGGCTATAAAAAAGACTCTCCCCTGCGGAAGAGTCTCCTATTTTTATTCAATTTGACGGTTACCGGCTGGAATAATTGGTGTAGCTGACAAAGCCGTCATACAGCTTACCCAGATATTCGAAGCTCTTGCCGGTACCGATGGCCACTGCCTCGATGGGATTTTCGGCCAAATGCGCCCGGATGCGCACCCGGCTGGTAATGAGCTTATCCAAACCATCCAGCATAGCGCCGCCGCCGGTCATCAGCAGGCCGTTTTTCTCAATATCCGCCACCAGCTCGGGCGGGGTCTGCTCCATCACCGATTGCAGCGCCGTGATGATGCGCTCCACCTCGATGCGCAGCGGCATCTCCAGCTCGTAGCTGGAAAGGGTGATCTTCTGCGGCAGGCCGGTCACCAGGTTGCGGCCCTTCACCTCTATGACCTTTTCAGGCTGGCCCTCAGTCCATACAGTGCCGATCTCCCGTTTGACTCGGTCAGCGGTAGAATCGCCGATAAGGACATTGTAGGTGCTGCGCACATACCGCACGATGGCCGCGTTCATCTTATTGCCGGCCATCTTTACCGAGCTCTTGCAAACAATACCGTTTAGGGAAAGCACCGCGATATCGCTGGTGCCGCCGCCGATATCCAGCACCACGATGCCGCCGGGACGGGTGATATCCATACCGGCACCAATGGCCGCTGCGACAGGCTCTTCGATAAGGTAAACATTACGGGCGCCGCTGGACATCACCGTATCGATGACGGAACGGGATTCCACCTCGGTAACGGCGCTGGGCACACAAACGCAGACGCGGGGCTTAAAGACCCGGCTGGGGTTCACCTTGGCAAAGAAGTGCTTGAGCATCTGCTCGGTCACCTCATAATCACTGATGACGCCATCCTCCAGGGGGCGCACCACCCGGATATCCGAAGCAGTCTTGCCCAGCATCGTGTAGGCTTCATCGCCCACGGCCAGCACCTGCCCGTTGCGCTCGTCCATCGCCACTATGGAAGGCTCCCGCAGAACAATGCCTTTTCCGGCTATATAGATCAGGGTCGTAGCGGTACCCAGGTCAATTCCGATATCATTTGCAAACACCTTGATATTCCCTCATTTCGCTGTAGCTTTGGCCGCCGAGGCGACCTTTCCCATTTATGAATTTATCATACCATTATCATCTGATAATGTCAAAGCCGGGGCGGCACATTTCGCAGTAAATTCACAATTTACCCTTTATTGCCCTCTAGTTTTTTGCCCTCCGGCCGGGGGGTACGCAGCACCGCCGCAGCAGTCACGCTTTCGGCGCCCTGCGCCAGCAGGAGCGCGGCGCAGTTTTCCAGCGTTGCCCCGGTGGTAATAATGTCGTCAATGAGCAGAATATGCTCACCGGGCGGCAGCTTCCTTTCCCCGGCCCGGTAGCTTTCCTTCGCCAGCGTGATGCGGGCCGCCCGGCCCGCCGCCGCGTGGGCGGTCGCTCGGCCATCCCGGGCCAGCACCCCCTCCCGCAATGGCAGTCCCAGTTCCCCGGCCAGGTACTGCGCCAGCAGTTTGGATTGATTATACCCCCGGTGGCGTTCCCTCTCCAGCGGCATGGGCACATAGGTCACAGCCGTCAGCCGCGGCAGCAGGCCGCTTTGCCGCACCGCTTCCGTCAGCATCCCGCCAAAAAGCGGCAGGCTTTCCCGCACGCCCTCAAATTTCAGCTGCTCCATCCCGGCGCGAAAGGCCCCCTCATACCGGGCGCACCATAGTATTCCCCGGCAGCCGAATACCTCCGGCTCCCAGAAAAATTCCCCTGCCTGCGGCTGTTGCTTCTGGCAGCTCTCACACAGCAGTTCCTCCCAGCCGCACAGCGTCCCGCACAGCAGGCACCGCGGCGGGTACAGCAGGTTGGTCACTATTTCCCGCAGCGTCACATGGTCACTCATCGCACATCTCCTGCAGCATCTCTTTTTGATTGGTATAGCGCAGGGTGCGACGGTTATTCTGCACCATGGCATACACCGTTTCCTTTTGTCCGGTCATAATAAGCAGCTTTCTCGCTCTCGTCACGGCGGTATACAGCAGATTACGGTAATGCAGCTTGGGGTGGCGGCGCTCCAGCGGCATCACCACAGCCTCAAATTCGCTGCCCTGGCTTTTGTGCACCGTCACGGCATAGGCGTGCTCCAGCTGGTCCTGGTTCTCAAAGGAATAGGTCGCCAGCTTTTCCTCAAACCGTACCTGAATGGTCTTGCTGCCGGGGTCCAGCATCTCAATAATGCCCATATCTCCATTAAAAATACCGGTCCCGGCGGTACCATCCGGCTGCTGCCATATGATATCGTAGTTATTGCGGATCTGCATCACCTTATCGCCCTCCCGCAGCGTGCGGCCCATCAGGGTGGCTTCGCCTTTGCCGCGTTCGGGCGGATTCAGTTTTCCTTGCAAAAGGCGATTCAATTCCCGGGTGCCCAGCGGGCCCTGCTTGGCCGGCGTGATGACCTGGATATCCCGCAGCGGATCGTATCCATAGCTTTTTGGCAGGCGGCGGCTGACAAGATCCACCACCAGCCGCTGCTGGGCAAAGGCATCCGGCTGCTCCAGGAAGAAGAAATCCCCAGTACGGCAGCCAAGGTCCGGCATCTCGCCCCGCACAATAGCGTGAGCGTTGGTAACGATCAGACTTTCCGCCGCCTGGCGGAATACCCGCTCCAGATGAATACAGGGCACCAGCCCGCTTTGGATAAGATCCCGCAGAACATTGCCGGCGGAAACGGAAGGCAGCTGGTCGCTGTCCCCCACCATAATAAGCCGGGCGCCCAGCCGCATCCCGCGCAGCAGGTGCTCCATCAGCAGGGTATCCACCATCGACATTTCATCCACGATGACCGCATCGGCGGGCAGGGGGTTCTTTTCCCCGCGCTTAAAGGTCAGCACCTCGGTTTTTGGCTCCACCTCCAGCAGCCGGTGGATGGTACTGGCCTCCCGCCCGGTGATCTCCGCCATGCGCTTGGCGGCACGGCCGGTGGGGGCCGCCAACGCCACCTTTTCTCCCCGCTGCTCCAGCAGCGCCAGGATGCCCCGCAGAGTGGTGGTCTTGCCGGTGCCGGGGCCGCCGGTCAGGATAAACAGACGGCTCTGCACCGCTTCGGCAATGGCGCGGCGCTGCACCGGGTCGTAGGTAATGCCCTGTGCCTGCTCCAGCTCGTCCAGCTCGTCCTCCATTGGCTCCAGCCGGGGCGGCTGTAATTGCAGCGCAATGCACACCCGGCTGGCCACATAGCTTTCCGCCCGGTACAGCGGCTGCAGGTAGATGTATTCCTTCTCCCCCACGGCATAGGCCGCCAGGGTGTTGTCTTCTATCAGTGTTGCCAGGGTATTCTCCAGTCCCTCCGGCGCCGCCTGCAAAAATTCCGTGGCAAGAGAAAGCAGCTTTCCTTTGGGCAGACAGGTGTGGCCGCTGCGGCTATTGACCCGCAGGATGTACTGCAAGCCCGCCCCCAGGCGGCAGGGGTCCTCCCCCGCCACACCAAAGTGCGCCGCCATACGGTCCGCCTCCTCAAATTCCACCCCGATCTCCTCGCAGCAGAGGGCATAAGGGTCACTTTTCAGCACATCGGCGGTATTGGCGCCCCAGCGCCGCCAGGCTTTTATCGCCGTCGCGGCCGGCAGCCCCAGGGAAGCCAGCAGGCTCATCACGCTGCGGATGCCGAACTGCCGCTGGTATTCCTCCCCTATTTTTCGGGCCTTTTCAGCCGAGATGCCCCGCACCTCAGTCAGCCGTTCCGGTTCCTTTTCTATGATGGTGAGGGTATCATCACCGAAGCGTGCCACAATGCGCCCCGCCAGCGCGGGGCCCAGACCCTTTACCGCCCCGGAGGACAAGTACTTGCGGATGGCCCCGGCCGTTGCGGGCAGGGTACGCTCTATAAGCTCCGCGCGGAACTGCACCCCGTAGGTGCCGTGCACCTTATAGCTGCCGGTCGCGGTAATTTCTTCCCCCTCGGCGATCTCCGGCACCTCGCCCACCACTGTCACAGGGTCGCCGTCCACATCCACCAGCAAAACGGTAAAGCCGCTTTCCTCGCTGTGGAAGGTCACATCCTCCACCGTCCCGGAGATCTTCTCCAAAACCTGTTCCATGCCGCGGCTCACCGTCCTTTCTTTTTTGCGGGTTTTCCTTCCGGCGGAGCAAACCGGTGCTGGCGGCGTCGCCGCCCCTTGACAGGCATCAGCCCGCCTTCACCGGGCATCAGCCTGCCTGCGGGCCGCCTTCTTGCCATCCCGCGGTTTTCCCCGCCGGGGGCGGGGGCTGCCCTTGCCCCCCGATCTTCTCTATCATACACCATTTTTCGGGCGGGAGCAATTCCAATGTCTCAATATTCCGGTCCCGGCAGTACCGCCGGCAGATCTCCCGCGCCTCCGGCGCCCGGGGCAGCAGCACCGCATAGGGCAGCCCGCCCGTTTCCCCGCGGCGCAGCAGCCGGCAGCAGCCTATCAAGCTGCTTTCGGTATAGTCGGCGTCCTCCGGCACCCGCAGGTACAGTCGGCAGCCCTGTGGCGCTTTGGGCGGGGCGATCAGATCCACCAGCACCGCCACTACCCGCACCAGCCCGATGATTGCCAAATATCCTGCCAACAGCCATAAAATTTCCTTCAGCACAATGGATCACCTCCCGCCATCCTATGCCCGCGGTTGATTTTTGCCCCGATTGCGGGTATAATAAAAGAACTATTCTGCATTTTATCCTATAAAAAGACAGGAGCTTACGCTATGGCCAGTAATAAATACAAAAAACGCCGGATCGGGTTCGTCATCCTGCTGCTCCTCCTGCTGCTCATTGCGGTGGGGGTCATCACGGTGACGGGCGAGATAAACGGCGGCAAAAAAACCGGCGAGACCGTTACCGTTTCCATTGCGCAGGGCAGCGGTACCTCCGCCATCGCCCAAGAGCTGAAGGACGCCGGGTTGATCGGCAATACCACCCTGTTTAAGCTGTACAGCCGCACCCACGGCGGGGACGGCCGGTACCAGTACGGCGACTTCACGCTGGAAAAGGGCAGCAGCTACGAGGAGCTGATCGCGGCGCTTTGCTCTACCGTCAGCTACCGCGAAACGGTAAAGCTCACCCTGCCGGAGGGCTGGAATTCCTTCCAGATGGCAAAGGCGGCGGAGGCGGCCGGGCTTTGCACCGAGGCGGAGTATCTGGAGGCGGCCAATGCCCTCGATTATGACTTCGACTGGATGAAGGACATCAGCACCGACCCCGATAAGCTGACCGTCCTGGAGGGCTTCCTTTACCCCGAGACCTACTCCTTCTACACCGATGCCACCGCACGGGATATCGTCACCACCCAGCTGCGGGAATTTGAAAAGAAGGTGCTGACCGAGGAAAACCGGGCGGCGCTGGCGGATAGCGGCTTTACGCTGGAGGAATGGGTCGTCTTTGCCTCCATCGTGCAGAAGGAAAGCGCCAGCGTGGAGGAGATGTACAATGTTTCCTCGGTATTTCACAACCGCCTTTCCAATGCCGGCGAATACCCCCGGCTGGAAAGCTGCACCACCAATAATTTCATCTGGGACTATGTGGAGCCGTACTATAATGATAATGTGCCTCAGGCGGTACTGGATGCCTACGATACCTACGGACGCAACGGGCTGCCGGTCGGCGCCATCGCCAATGCGGGCAGCGACGCCTTCGATGCCTCCCTGCACCCCAATGATACCCCCTATTACTTCTTTGTCACCGATGTGGAATACACCCACTACTACGCCGTTACCTATCAGCAGCACCTTGCCAATATCGAAAAGGCCAAGGCCGTGAATGCCAAGCATGGCATCAATGGGCTGGTAACCGGCTAAAAAAATAAAATAATTTGCGGCATTTCTATCTTTTCTTGAAATCCTTGCAGGGAATTCACAGAAATGCCGCACTTTATTTACAGAACCTTGTTCTACTGCTTTTCCCGCCCCTGTTATAATGATGATGCCGGGCTTTCTCTTGCAGGGGAAGGCCCCCGACAGCAAAGTGCCCGAAAAGAGCCGACCCCGCCGGCCGGAAAAACCGCGGGCTGCCGTTTCCCTTTCGGGCAGTAAAAAAGAAGGAGGACCCCATGAAAAAATCACTTCGTTCCCTACTGGCCTTTCTCATTGCAGCCACAGTGCTGTGCTGCATCGCCATGGCGGATACCGGCCCCAAGCCCAGCGCCTCATTCACCTTTACCGGGATGCCGGATGAGGACTACTACGTCACCATGCTGTCCCGGGTGGACACTTACGGCCCTCATCGGGTCCATCAGCCGGGCGGCGAGATCCCCGGTTATGTGCTGGAGCAGGGTGAGGACGACCCCGCCTATCCCGCATGGCAGAAATTCGTGGACTACAAGGACCCCGACGGCTACTATTTCCTCGAGGATCTGTTCGAGCAGTGCCACGGCGATGACGAAGCCGGATGGCACTATTTCCCCCCGGAGCAGTTCAAGCTGCTGCTCTACTTCCCCGAAAGTGATACCTTCCTTTGCAGCACCGTCACCGAGCGCTATGCCTTTGACAGCGTCTACCGTTTGGATTTGAGCGGGAAATCGCCTACCGAAATTGCCGCGCTGACCCTCACCGATCCCAATGGCGACCCTCTCCCCACCGGCACCGTCACACTGGATAAAGCCGACGGCACGCATCAGCAGATCGTCGGTTTCTTCGGGCGGCTGGGCATCACCCTCGTCATCGAGCTGGCGCTGGCGTGGGGCTGGAAATACCGCAAGGGCAGCCAGCTTTTGTTCATCGGCGTCGCCAATCTCGTCACCCAGTGCCTGCTGAACGCCTCCCTGCTGTACTGGGGCGCCCGGGAGACCAGCCGCGGGGCCATCATCTTCTGGTACATCCTGCTGGAGCTGGCGGTCACCGGCATTGAGGCTGCCGCCTATGCCTACCTGCTGCCCGGCACCGACCGCAAGGACCCTGCCGTGCGCCGCCATGCCGCCGTCTATGCCATTGCCGCCAATGTGCTGTCGTTCCTTGGTGGGCTGGCACTTTCGGAGCTCTTCCCGATCCTGTTCTAAACTGAATCCCTCTCCAAAAGAGGAGCCGCCCGGCTCCTCTTTTTCGGTGCTTGACAAATCCCTCCCCCTGCATTACAATAGCACTAATTTGAGAATAAGTTTCAAATTCAAATTCTCCGATAGGAGGAACCTCCATGAAAGAAAGCTATCAAACCCGCCAGGGCGCTTTGATTCTGCAAACCATGCAGAATCTTGCCGGCCCCGTCACCGCCGAGGCCCTTTGTGCCATCCTGCGGGAGCAAAGGGTCAGCAAGGCCACCGTTTACCGCCACCTGGAGCGCCTGACGGCCGCCGGGCAGCTGCGTCGCTTCTCCCCCGCGGAGGGTGCGGCCGCCTGCTACCAATATGTCGGCGACCACCACGACTGCCACCTGCACCCCCACATGGTGTGCGAGTGCTGCGGGCGGCTGTTCCACTTGGATTGCAGCCAACTGGAGGCACTCTCGGAACACATCCGGGAGCACCACGGCTTTTTGCTGGATTATAAAAATACCATTCTCTACGGCGTATGCGCCGCCTGCCTGGCAAAGGAGGAAACCCCATGACCCTGATTCAATGCTGCGATCTTTCGCTGGGGTACGAGGGCAAGTGCGTCCTCTCCCATCTAGAGCTTTCAGTGCAGGAGGGGGATTACCTTGCCATCGTGGGCGAAAACGGTGCGGGCAAATCCACCCTGCTCAAAGGCATCCTGGGATTGATCCGCCCCACCGGCGGGCATATTCACTTCCACCTGCCGCCTAAGGAGATTGGTTATCTGCCCCAGCAAACGCCCATCCAGCGGGATTTCCCCGCCTCGGTCATGGAGGTCGTCCTCAGCGGCCTGCTGGCTTCCAAGGGCTACGCGCCCTTCTACACCCGCGCCGACCGCGAGACCGCCCTTAGCAAGCTGCGCCTGCTGGGGGCGGAGGACCTGGCAAACCGCTGCTACCGGGAGCTTTCCGGCGGGCAGCAGCAGCGGGTGCTGCTGGCACGGGCCCTGTGCGCCGCCGGCCGCCTGCTGCTTATGGATGAGCCCTTTACCGGGCTGGACCCCACCGTCACCAATGAGCTGTACGATGTGGTGGACAAGCTGAACCACGAGCAGGGCGTCACCGTCATCATGGTCACCCATGATGTCCCGGAGGCCCTGCGCCATGCCAGCCGCATCCTGCACCTGGGGGCGGAGCATTTTGACGGCACAGCGGAGGAATACCGCCAAAGTCCCCTCTACCGCCGTCTGATGGGAGGTGAAAGCCATGCATGATCTCCTTTCCGGCCTGTTTTCCTATCCCTTTATCCAGCGGGCGCTCATCGCCGGTACACTGGTGGCGCTCTGCTCGGCGCTCTTAGGGGTCAGCCTGGTCCTCAAGCGCTATTCCATGATCGGCGATGGGCTTTCCCATGTAGGCTTCGGCGCTATGGCGGTGGCAATGGCACTGGGGGCTGCCCCATTGGCCGTTGCCTTGCCGGTCGTTATCCTGGCCGCGTTTTTCCTGCTGCGTCTCAGCCGCGGCAGCCGTCTGGCCGGGGATAGTGCCATTGCACTGGTTTCCAGCGGAGCGCTGGCCATTGGCGTGGTGGCTACCTCCCTCAGCAGCGGCAGCAATGTGGATGTAATGAACTACCTCTTCGGCAGCATCCTTACCATGACCGCCGCCGATGTAAAGCTGGCTGTCCTGCTTTTGCTGGCTGTATTGCTGTTGTTCCTGCTGCTGTACCACCGCATCTTTGCCGTCACCTTCGATGAGACCTTTGCACGCGCCACCGGCATCCGCGCCAATCTCTACAATATGGTACTGGCCCTACTCACTGCCGTTACCATTGTCATCGGCATGCGCCTGATGGGTACCCTGCTCATCTCCAGCCTTATCATCTTCCCGGCGCTCAGCGCCATGCGCATCAGCCGCAGCTTTCTCGGCGTGACGGTCGGGGCGGCTGTGCTTTCGGTGGTCTGCTTCTGGGTGGGGGTACTGGCCTCTTTCCTGCTTTCCACCCCCACCGGCGCCAGCGTCGTCCTGGTGGATCTGGCTGTCTTTTTGCTGCTTTCCCTCTACGGTCTGCTGCGCCGCCGCAAATAACGCAAAGTGAGTGCTGCATTTTTGCAGCCGGTATAGTATAATATAGCTTAGAGCCTGCTTATGGGGCCCGCAGGGCACCGCTCCGCGGTGCGACGGGCTTCGCCCGTCCCCGGCGGCTGCGCCGCCGGCCCTGCGGACCCCACCCTGCCCCCTGCATCTATCCTCCCTACCCGAAAGGAGCCACCCCCATGACCGATATCAACCGCCGTAATACCAGCGAGATCAGCGAGCTTTCCCGCGCCGTCTTTGAAAATCCGCAGGTCTTTGTCGACCGTGCCGAGAGCCGCTTCCGTGACCAGCTGCGCGGCATGACCGAAAAAGTAGCGACCAGCGGCAGTCACATCGTGCTGCTGTGCGGCCCCTCCTCCTCCGGCAAAACCACCACCGCCAATCTTCTCGTCTCCGATCTTTCGGCACTGGGACGGCGGGCGGTGCGCATCTCGCTGGATGATTTTTACCGTAACCGGGATGTGATGCCCCTGTGGGAGGACGGCACCAAGAATTTTGAATCCATCGAAGGCTTGGATCTGGAATGCTTCAGCACCAGCGTCAATACCCTGATGCGGGAGGGCCACGCCGAATTCCCCATCTTCGATTTTACCGAGGGCCGGCGCTCCCCCCTCTCCCGCCCCATGGAGTACGATGAAAACACCATCCTCATTTTTGAGGGCATCCACGCCCTGCAGCCGCAGCTGCGTCAGGGCCTGGCCAGCAGCAATTTCGGCATCTACATCCACCCCAATACCAGCTATGTGGATCAGGATGGCCACACCCTGCTGGATGCCCGCGACCTTCGCCTGACCCGCCGCATCATCCGGGATAACCTGCACCGCGGCACCCCACCGCTGGGCACCATGCAAATGTGGAAGGATGTGCTGCGCGGCGAGCTGCTGTACATGAAGCCCAGCAGCGGCACCGCCGATGTCTTCGTCAATACCAGCCATGATTACGAGCCGTTCCTATACAGCGCTGTCATCACCGGCCTGCTGGAGCAGATAGAGGACGCCGGGGAAAACCGTGAAACGGTGGAACGCCTGCTGCAAAGCTACCGCCACTTCTTCCCCATCGGTACCGAGCTGGTCCCCCCAAGCTCCCTGATACAGGAATTTATCGGCGACAAATAATTTTTCCACCCCTTACTCTCTGCGCAGGGCCGCATCCCGGCTCTGCTTTTCCTTTGCGCAAAATCCGGGCCCCGCTCCGGGCAGGTCCCTGCTCACCACAGGTATCCGCCCCGGCTCCGCCGGGGCGGCCCTGTGGGCCCTCCCCCTGCACCATCCCCTTCCTAACTCCCCCACAAAAAAATCCTCCGCCGGATCACCACGATCCGACGGAGGAATTATTTTTTATTCGGTTACGGCATCCCCGCAAAAATACTCTCAAACGGGTCATAGACCGGCTCACTGTAAGCCACGGTGCCGTTCTTCGCCATCTCTATGGCGTCCTTCACCGAAAGCCTCTGCCCCTGCGCCTTGTACTGCTGAATCAGCGACCACGCCACATTCAGGTACCAGTCGGCATATTCCACTCCGCATTCGGCAGCGGTCATACCCACCAGCGGCACGCCGTAGCTGCTGCCGTAGTTGTGGTAGGTACACACCTGCGGGATGTTGGAATTCTTGTACCAGCCAGTGGCGGTCTCGGAGCACCCAGGCCCGGCCAGCATGCCGGTCAGCTTGCAGTACTGGTAACTGGTCACATTGTTGCTGGTCTCAAAGCTCTGCCCGCTGGCCCCCTCATGCACCTGGCTCATAATGGCCCGCCAGATCTTAGGGGGCGGGTAGCTGGAGTACCGGATGGAATTGGGGATGGGATTACCGTTGGCGTAGTACTTGATGTTCCCGTTCTCGTCGGTCTGGTAGCGGGAATCGTAACCCAGCCAGCACACACCCACATAGTATGGAGTAACACCCACAAACCACTGGTCCACACTGTCATCGGTGGTACCGGTCTTGCCCGCCACAGGGATATTCATAGCCCCCAGGTTGGCGGCCGCGCCGGTACCCTCGCTGCCGGTGACCTCCTGCAGCAGGCGGTTCATCACAGTGGCGGTCTCAGCGCTGATGACCCGGACCGGAACGGTGTTCTTCTCCAGGATCACATTGCCATAGGTATCCTCCACACGGGTGTAGCTGTACGGCTCGGTGCGCACACCGCCGTTGCCGAACATCTGATAAGCGCCGGCCAGCTTCACCAGCGTCATACCCTTGGAAAGGGAGCCCAGCGCCATGGGGCTGTAGCTGTCATCGGCGGCGGTCAGGGTATCCACATTCAGCGAATACTTGAGAAAATCGTAGCTGGTGGTGGTTCCCAGCATCTGGGTAACCTGCACCGCCACGGTATTGATGGAGCGAATGACCGCTGTCCGTACCGTTACAAAGCCCTTAAAGCTGTTATATTCATTCTTGGGCACCCACAGCGGCTGGCTGTAGCTCACTTCATCGGGGTTGATGACTACCTGACGGTCCTCTATCACGGTGGAATAGGTAATGAGATCCTTTTCGATGCCCAGCACATAGGAGGTGATGGGCTTGATGGTGGAGCCGATCTGACGGGTAGTATCACTGGCCCGGTTCCAGATGCGGTTGCCCTCCTTGCCGCGGTTGCCGCCCACAATGCCCTTTAGGGCGCCGTTGGTATCAGTGATGACAAAAGCCGACTGGGGATATTCCTCGTTATTCACAGGCGGGAAGTTATCGGGACTGGAATAGTAGTCCTCCAGGATCTCCTGTACCCGCTCCTCGCAGGTGGTGTAAATGCGGTAGCCGCCGCCGATGAGGTTCTGGTACGCCTCCGCCTCGGTAATGCCCTGCTTTTCAGCCAGGTCACGGCACACCTCATCGGTCACATAGTCCACAAACCAGGTCTGGATGGTGGCGTTGCTGTTGGTGCCGGTGGCCAGCACGATCTCCTGCGCCATAGCGGCGTTATACTCTTCCTTGGTCAGCTTGCCCTGCTCCAGCATCAGCCCCAGGATATACTCCTTGCGCTCCTGGTTTTCCTCCCAGTGGGTATAGGGATCATAGGCGTAGGGATTTTTGGTGGTGCCCACGATGGTGGCGCACTCCGCCACGGTCAGCTCGCTGACATCCTTATTGAAGAAAACATTGGCAGCCGCCTGAATGCCGGAGCAGTTCTGCGAAAAGCTGGCCAGGTTCAGATAGGTCTCAATGATCTGCGGCTTGGTGTAGTATTTTTCCACATTCAGCGCCCGGAAGATCTCACGCAGCTTACGCGCCCAGCCCGCCGCGCCATCCACGGCACGGTCATTGGTGATATTGCGCACCACCTGCTGGGTGATGGTGGAAGCGCCGGGGGTGGCCCCGCCGTAGAAGCCGGTCAGACCGATCTTCTGCAAAATGGCGCTGAGGCCCGCCTTGGAGGTGGTGAGGAAGTCCACGCCGTTGTGCTCCCAAAAGCGCTTGTCCTCCACCGCTACGGTGGCATCCAGCAGGCACTTCGGCATCTGGTCATAGTCCACCCAAATGCGGTTGCCCGCTTCGGGGTCGTAGGCGCGCGCCAGCTCGGTCACACCATCATCCGCATAAAAGATGGTGGTGTACTTGGCCTTCTGCATGCTCAGGTCCAGCATCTGCTGGTCGGTATTCAGGGTATCAAAGGCCCATACCGTCAGGACGCACCCGGCCACGCACATCAGCATAATGCCCACCAGGCATACCGCTGCGATGGCCCGCAGCACCTTATGGCCGCCAGGCTTTTTCTCCTTTCGGCCGGTGTTATCGGTATCCGGCTGCGCCGTCTTGCGGGCCTTGGCATTTTTAATAGCCTGGTCCGCCTTGCGGTTCATCCGGTTCCATTTTTCCTTAAAGCTCAAGCTGCTACCTCCTTCATTTTGCGGGGGAGAGGAAAATCTGCACAAAAACCGCCATGCGGCTCTATGCACATATACGATGTTATTATAGCACACTTTGGCCGCTATGTGTTACTATTTTTTGAATTTCCGCCCGCTTCTGACTATTCCGCCAAAAAATGCCCATACTGCCACTAAATAAAAGGCAGGAAAGGAGGCATTCCCATGCCCCGCAGGATCGTACTCTCTTTAGCCGTGGCCATTGCCGCCCTGCTGCTGGGGCTGGTGCTGGCCTTTCTTTCCCGCGGGAGCACCCCGCAGCCGCAGCCGGAACCCCAGCCGCAGGAGGAGCCCATCTCCCCCGCGCAGCCGGTCGAAAATCCCCTCCCCAACGAACCGGAGGAGCCGCAAAATCCCGCGGGCTACCTTCTGCGTGATTATGAAGGCCGGCTGGCCATCTTCCGGGAGGAGAGCAACACCCCGGAGATGATCTTCGATGTTTATACCCGTTTGCTGCCCCAGGCCGACCAGGAGCGGCTGACTGAGGGCATCTCCGCCCCCGATTATGAAACGCTGACCCGGCTCATTGAGGATTATATCAGCTGATTGAAAGCATTTTGCAATCAGCTGCCGTTCTCCGTCACCAAATCGTAACCCAATTTTCAATTAAAAAGGCGGAATTCTGCCCCCAGGCGGCATATAATAAAGACAGAGAAAGGGAGCACGGTGTCTCCACCACCGCCCTTTGAACAGCTTTCCGGTCTCCCAAAAAGACTGACGGATAAAAATTATTTTGGTTGGGAAAGGCTCTGCGAATGCAGGGCTTTTCTTTTTTGCTGTCTGCGCCGGTTTGTGCAGGGGGCCGGCCGGGGCCGCAGGCCAAACCGCCCTCCGGGCGGTTTCAGCAGTCTGCGACTGCTGCGGCGGCGCTGCGCGCCGCCGGGCCTGCGGCCCCGCCCGCCCCTGACGCCAGTCCCCGCAAAAGGGCCGTCCCGCCCCACCCGGAGCGAAACGGCCCTGCTTTATTATCTTGTCTGCTCCAGCAGGATGCTCACCGCGCCGGCTTCCTGCGCCGCCCGGATCTGCTCCGCCCGCTGGGTCTCGCCCCAGCCGCTGCCCTGCCACAGGTCCGCCGCGGGGGCATAGTCCTGCACCTCCGCGGCCAGCGTTACCCCGGCCGGCAGCTTTTTGGAAAGAGAGGACCACCACGGATGCATCACGGTATAGATGCTCTCCTCCAGCGGGGCCTTGCGGGTGGCAAACTGCTCCGGCGCCGCCTTGATCAAGCAGTTCTCCGCCGAGGCCATCACAGTCAGCGGGCTGCCGCCCAGCCGCACGCTCTCGCCGGAAAGATCCCCCAGCCACAGCGCCGTCCACAGGCTCACATTCCGGGCCTTCATGGCGGCTGCCGCCTTGGCGGTAAAGTCCGCCAGCACCTTGGATTTATCCACCGTCACGCCCTTTTCGGCGTAGGTGGCCAGATTCAGCGAATATCCGGTGGGGAACTGCACCCCCTCCAGAATCAGCACCTCCAGGCCGTTATCCGCGACCTCGCCCAGCAGACTTAGGATATACCCCTGCGCCCGCTCGCTCATGGGATTGAGCCATGTGTGGCCGCCGGCCTCCTTATCGTTGTGGATCCAGTTGGTCTCGGTATAGTTGTATTTTACCGTCGCGTCGGTCAGCTTGCGCCCGGCGGTGTGGTCGTCAAAGGCCCACAGTCGGCCCACGGGGGTCAGCCCCGCCGCCTTTATCTTGGCTATAACCGCCGGGAGGTCGTACCGCTGGGCGGTCTGGGCCGTATTGCCGGTCACATCCTCCAGCGCACTTTGGTACAGCACCAGGCCGTCCTCATCCTTCAGGGTAAATACCGCTCCGGTATAGCCCTTGGCCGCCAGGGCCGAAAGCCGGTTCTCCAGTGCCGCCATGTCATACAGCACCGCCGTATCCAGCACCGCGCAGCCCTCCGGCAGGGTGGCTCTCTGCGGCTCTCCGCTCTCATCGCCGCCCGGGGTACCGGGCTCGCCGTCCTCGCCGTTATTCTGCTCCTGCTGCCGCTGCTCCTCCTGGCGCTGCTGTTCCTGACGCTGCTGGTGCTCCTCGGCCTTTTCGGTCAGCCACGCGCTGATGGGATCATACAAAAACCACCCCGCGCAGCAGGCCCCGGCGATCAGCAGCACCATCAGCACCGTTTTCAGCGTCGCAGCTGTTTTTTGGTGCCTGCGGTCCCGTCCGTAGCGTTTTACCTTGTATTCCTTCATCCTTCTCTACTCCTTACAGTCATGGCCTTTACGCCGCCAGCGAATGCCCCAGCAGCCCGAACAGCGCCATCGAGATCATCCCCGCACCGATCAGCCGAATGGGCAGCCCGCGCAGGAAAAAGGGCAGGCGGGTATATTTCAACCGGTCGGCAAAGACAATATGCAGCCGCACCGCCAGCAGGTAGCCCAGTCCGCTGCCCAGCCCAAATACCAGGCACTCATACCAGCGGTAGTTGTTCAGACAGCACAGCAGCAGTACACCCACCGGTAAAAAGGAAAAGCAATCCCGGGTGATGGCATGCATAAAGGTTTCGGTCGGGCGGTTATTCTTGGTGGCCTGGAACAGAATACCGCAGCCCGCCAAAAAGATCACGATATACAGCAGGATGCCCGCCGGGGTGCTGAGATAAACAGGAATATCGGTATAACCGGTAAAGATCAGCCGTCCCAGCCAGCCCGAAATGGCCGCCGGCAGGCACATCCCCGCCGCGATGATGCTCCGCAGCATCACATCCCGGCGTTCATTCAGCTGGGCATCTACCGTTTCCGCCATAAAGCAGCGGGTATAGAAAGGATTTTCCACCAGGGCCGCCGTCAGCAGCAGGCCCAAAAGGTTCAGCGCCAGATTCATGCCTCAGCCTCCTTCCCCACGGTCTCCGCCTGTCTCCGGCGGTGGATAGCCCGGCGCAGCGTGGCCTCCACGGCCCGCAGCACCGCCAGCAAAAAGCCGGAAAGGATCAGCCCGAAGAAAGGCTGCTCCGCCGCCTCGGTCCGGATAGACATCGCCACAGGCAGGCCCAGCAGGGTATTGTGGCGTAAAAGCTCCCGCAGGGCGCCGCTTACCAGGATGATAATGCAGAAGTCCCGCAAAAAGCGCAGCGTCCGTCCCCAGAATTCCCGCATGTTATCCACCGCGGTATAGCTATCCGCCTGCAGCAGCACCGGGGCCGCCACCAGCAGGAAGAGATAGATTCCCAGGGAATCGAAGGCGCCCGGCCAGTACAGCACCAGCGCCACACAGCAGGCAGCCGCCAGCATAGCCGCCACCAGCACAGTCAGCGGCAGGGCCACCCATTCCGCCAGGTTCAGCTTCCGCCGTAAAATAAGATGCAGCGCCGAGCAGGGCAGCATCAGGATAATGAGCACCGCGCACAGGATAATGCCGTTCTGCAGGGAGGTGGCGCCCACCGCCCAGAACGGCACCGCGCCCAGCATCAGGTAGGCGTGGTCCTCACTGGTTTTTTCCGCCACGCGGCGGCGGGCCTGGGCCCGGGCGCTGCTTTTCTGCACCCGGCGGGTCCAGCGGCCCGGCAGCAGGCGGGAGCGCCGCTCTTTTTGCTCTTCATCCTGCGGATAATGGATCAGCTCTTCAGCATCGTGCTCATTGATCTCCGGCAGCTTCTCGTTTGGCATAGCGCGCCCTCCTTTCCTTCTGCATCCGCTTCTCGGTCACGGTATCAATATGATGGTTGATAATATTCATCAGCAGCACCACAAAAAGGATGCCCTGCTGGTAAGCGCCAAAGTAATTATACCCCACCAGCAGCAGCCCCGCCACAATGCTGGAAAGCAGCCGGCCCTCCTCCCGGGTGGCGCCGGTCACCGGCTCCGAGAGCATGAAAATAGTGCCGAACAGCGCCGCGGTGCCAAAAATCTCATAGTACATGGAGGCCAGTGAGGAATAGGCAGCGCGGGGGAAGAAGGCCGCAAAGACCGCCACCACCCCCAGGGTGATGAGCGGCTGCCACAGCCGGATGCTCCCCCGGGCCGCCAGGTACAGCATACAGGCCAGCAGCACCAGGCCGTTCAGGGTACCCATGGGGCCGGGGTGCAGGCCCAGCATCACGCTGGTCATATCGGTGGAGGGAACGCTGCCCACGCTGAGAACATAGGCAATGGAATTGGTGGTACGCGCCGTCACCTCGCCAAATACTTCGGGATTGGTAAAGGTGGCGGGATAGGCAAAGACCAGCTGCGGCCAGCACAGTGTCACAAACAGCAGGCCGCCCGCCGCGGGATTAAACAGGTTGTAGCCGGTGCCGCCAAAGGCGTATTTCACCAGCAGTATGGCAAATACATCGGCCACGATGACCACATAGTACGGGATGGAAGCCGGCAGCATCAGGGGGATCATCATGCCGGTGACCAGTGCCGAAATATCATGGGCGTTGTGGCGCTCCAGCCGCAGAATGCTGCCCAGCCATTCGCACAGCATGCACACCGCCATGGAAACGACCCCCAGCATAACGGCCCGCCAGCCATAGTAAAAGGCCGCGATGAGGTAAAGGGCCGCCATGCACAGCATCACATCCAGCATAATGCCCCGGGTGGTGGTAGGGTGCTTGATGTACGGCGCCATCAAGGAAGATTCACGGATCACGGCTCCTCGCCCCCTTTCATCTTCTGCCGGTACAGCAGGATCTCCCCTGCCACCGACTGCCGGGAGGGACAGATATAGCTGCAGCAGGTGCACTGGGTGCAGTCCTCTATGCCCAGCTCCTCCACCGCCCGGCGGTTGCCGCGGCGCAGCTCCTGCAAAATTCTCATGGGGTTCAGACCCTGGGGACATACGGCGGTGCACCGCCCGCAGCCGATGCAGGTATAGCTGTATTCATGCTTATCATCCCGGATAGCCAAAACGGCGGTGGTGCTCAGCTCCACCTTTTCATTCCGCAGATCCTCGGTGGCCGTACCGGTCAGCGGCCCGCCCAGGATGACACGGGTGGGGCGCTCGGTCAGGCCGCACAGCTTCAGCAGCTCCAGTACTGGGGTGCCCAGCGGGGCTTCCACATTGCGGGGGAAGCCGACGCAGTTGCCCGCCACCGTCACAAAGGTGGTGGTCTGCGGGCGGCCCTCCACCGCGGCCCGGTACAGGTGGATCATGGCGCAGGCCCCACACAGCAGCCAGCTGCCCTTTCCGCTGTATCGCTCAGCCAGCTCTTCCTCCATCTGGCACTGGGCGGGGTATTTGCCGCCCACCCTCTTGATGGGGATGCCGCCGATATTGCGGGGAATGGCCACCTCGCTGTCGCTGATGTGCCTATAGACCAGCACCGTGGCATCGGTGGTGCCCAGAGCCCGGACCGCCAGCCGGATGCCGCCCGCGCACTGGTCCCGCAGGGCCAGCATGGGGCCCATCTGGCTGCTGACATACGGCTCGTCATCTATGGCATCGATGAGCAGCATAGTGCCGCTGCCCATGGCCTCCCGCAGCTTTTCCGCCAGCGGTCGGCCATCGGTTTCATCCACGATATCGGCTTCCTCCGCCGCCCGCAGGATCTCCTCCGGCGAAAGCGCATCAATATCACGCGGGTTTTCACACGGCTCCGCCGGCTCCATCTGCTTCACGGTGCGGGAAAGGGCAGGTTCCTTCATCTGCTCCAGCATCACGCCGCGGCGGTACAGCCCCTTGAATATCTTATCGGTCAATTGCATGGTATTTCTCCTTACTTTTCCGGAGTTTCCTTCGCGTTATACGGCGGCTCTTGCCAACTCCCGCAGCGCGGTGATCTCCGCTCCGTAGTCCTCCCGGCCAAATACGGCACTGCCCGCCACAAAGCAATCGGCGCCCGCGGCCGCGGCCGCGGCTATCGTTTTCCGGTTGATGCCGCCATCCACCTGCAAAACGGTACCGGGGCGGCAGCGCTCCCGCAGCCAGGCCAGCTTCGGCATCATGTCCTCCATAAAGCTCTGCCCGCCAAAGCCCGGCTCCACCGTCATCACCAGCACCAACTCCACCTCATCCAGGTAGGGGGCCAGCACCTCCACCGGGGTGCCCGGCTTGACGGAAATGCCCGCCTTCATGCCCTCGGCATGGATCATGCGGATGGTCTCGGCGGGGTCGCCCTCCGCCTCCACATGGAAGGTGACGAGATCGGCGCCGCTTTTTTTTAGGTCGGTGATATATTTCTGCGGCTGGCTTATCATAATATGCACATCAAAGAACAGGTCGCTTACCGGGCGGATGCACTTGATGACCGGCATCCCGAAGGAGATATTCGGCACAAAGTGCCCGTCCATCACATCGATGTGCAGCCAGTCGGCGCCGCCTTGTTTTACACGGTCCAGTTCTTCTTTCAGCCGGGCAAAATCCGCCGAAAGCATGGAGGGAGAGATCAGCATAGTGGGGTTCCTCTTTTCACGGGTGGTTTATCTGCGCAAATAGGCGTATTTCACCTATTTTGATTCTATTTTATCATATCGCATCTTGCCTCTCCCGTCAATAAATTCTATTTGACGCTTTCCTGAACAATCTGTGAAAAGTGCAGCGGGCCGGCGGGCGGAGGCGGCACTTCCCCGCGGCTCCCTGCAAGGGGCCGGTTTCGGGCCGCAGGCCAAACCGTCCTTTGGACGGTTTCAGCGAACTTCGTTCGCTGCGGCGGCTCCGCCGCCGGGCCTGCGGCCCGCACTCTCCCCTCGCAGCAGCTCTCCCTCCAAGTGTCCCCAGCCGCCCCGCCCCAAATATTCACACAATTCCGGTTGTTTCTCCCCGGCTGCTGTGGTACAATAGGGTACGGTTTAATTTGGGGATTTTTACCCCAAGATATCCCTGAAGAACTTGATTGATCCGAAAGGAAGGTACCCGCTATGCGGTTTTCACTTATTGCGGCCCCGCTGGAGCTGGGCTGCGGCACTACCGGCTGCGCCATGGGCGGCGCGGCTCTCGTCAGCGGAGAGAACGGACTTCTCTCCTTCCTCACCCACAATGGCATCAGCGCCTCGGCGGATTCCGCCTTTGTACCGATGACCGCCCGCCGGGAGGAGGAGCCCGCCCCCCACTATCTGCCGGAGGTGGTGACTGCCTGTTGCGCCACCCGGGATGCTGTTTCCGCCGCCCAGGGAGAGGGCGCTTTCCCCGTCACCCTCGGCGGCGACCACGCCCTGGGACTGGGCACCGTAGCCGGCACCGCCCAGCACTACTCCCCGGAGGAGCTTTCCCTCGTCTGGGTGGATGCCCACACCGATATCAACACCGAAAATTCCTCCCTTTCCGGCAATATCCACGGCATGCCCATCGCGGCGCTGCTGGGCCTTTGCGGGCAGGAGCTTTCCTCCGTCTGCGGGGGGCTGCCCGTCCTGCGCCCGGAAAATGTCCACACCATCTTCGCCCGGGATATCGACCCCGCCGAAGAGCGGATCATTGCGGAACAGGGCGTTCACCTTTACCGCATGAGCGAGATCAAGGAGCAGGGCCTCTCCGCGGTGCTGCACCGCCTGCTGGGCAATATCACCACCCCCTTCTGCCATGTCAGCTGGGATGTGGACAGTCTGGATGCGTCTTTTATCCCCGCCACCGGTCTGCCCATCCCGGATGGCCCCGACCCCAAGGCCGTAACCGATGTGCTGCTGGCCCTGGCGGCCTCCGGCAAGATGGTGGCCCTGGACTGTGTGGAGTATAACCCCGCCCGGGACTCTGACGGCAGCTGCTGCCGCACCGTTCTGGGCATCCTGGAGCCGGTGCTGCTGGCCCTGGCCGCCAAACCGTGATTTTTTAGATCCCTGCAGGGGGCGGGCTGCGGGCCGCAGGCCGTTTCGGCTGCGCCGAAACACGCAGGCTCCGCCTGCGTCGGCGGCTGCGCCGCCGGGCCTGCGGCCCGCCCTGCCCCTTTCCGGAGCCCTTCCCATACCGGGCCGGCCCCACCGGCCCCTCGCTGTAAGGAGTACCCTATGGAATACACCCTCACCCTCTCCCGGGCCACCGCCGCCCTGCGGCAGCACGGCCTACTGCTTTCGGCCCCCCATTGCCCGCAGGAGCTCACCTTCCCCGCCCTCACCTACGATAGCCGGGCCGTCGCCCCCGGCGCCCTTTTCGTCTGCAAGGGCCTGAATTTCAAGCCGGAGTACCTGCAAAAGGCGCTGGAAGCCGGCGCCGCCTGCTATGTGGCGGAGCAACCTTATGACAATGCCGCCCCGGCTCTCCTCGTCAGCGATGTCCGCCGGGCCCTTTCCGTCCTGGCCGCCGAATACTACGGCCACCCTGCCGAACAGCTCACCCTCATCGGGCTCACCGGCACCAAGGGCAAAACCACCACCACCTACTTCATCAAGAATATTCTGGATACCGCCCTCGGCCACCGCACCGCCGTCCTTTCCACCGTGGAAATGTACACCGGCGGCGAAAGCACCGAAGCCCACCTTACCACCCCGGAAAGCCTGGAGCTGCAGCAGTGCTTCGCCGATACCCTGGCCCACGGCATCCGCCACCTGACGATGGAGGTCTCCTCCCAGGCGTACAAGCAGCAGCGGGTCTACGGCGTTCCCTTCACCGTTGGGCTGTTCCTCAATCTTTCGGAGGACCACATCGGCCCGCTGGAGCACGAAAATTTCGAGGATTACTTCCAGTGCAAGCTGCAGCTGATGAAAAACTGCAAGCTCGCCGTCATCTGCCGCGGCACCGACCGCTTTGAGGAAATTTACGCCGCCGCCAAGGCCCATGCCGAACGGGTCCTGGTCTGCGGCAATGACCCCTCCTGCGACCTTTGGGTGGAAAACATCCGCAAGGAAACCCCCGGCTTTACCTTCACCGTCTGCGATAAAAATTCCCGACGGGATTTCCGCATCACCATGGAGGGCCGCTTCAATATCGAAAATGCACTGGCCGCCATCACCATCACCCGGGCCCTTGGCCTGCCGGATGATGCCATAGCCGCCGGTATCGCCGATGTTTCCGTCCCCGGGCGAATGAATGTGCTGCAAAAGGACGGCCGCACCGTCATTGTGGATTACGCTCACAATTTCCTCAGCTTTACGGCGCTGTTCCGCTCCCTGAAGCAGGATTACCCCGGCGCCCCCATCAAGGTGCTGTGCGGCTGCCCCGGCCACAAAAACCTCAAGCGCCGGGTGGATATCGGACATCTCTGCGGGGAATACGCCGATTTTGTCTACCTCACCGCCGAAGACCCTGGCTTTGAGGACCCGGCCGAGATCTGCCGGGAGATGGCCGGTTACATTGGGGAGTCCCACCACCGTTACATCATCCTGCCGGACCGCGCCGCCGCCGTGGAGCGGTCCATCGCGGAGCTGGCCCCCGGTGAAATTCTCATCCTGGCCGGCAAAGGCGAGGAGGACTACCAAAAGGTGCAGGGCCGTTACGATTTTTACGAATCCGACCTGGCCATTGCCCGCCGCTGCCTGGGGCTGTAACGCCATCGGGTCCCGGCTCCCAGGTGAGAGCCCTTTCACTAATACGGCAAAATGGCCCCTTTTTTGCATGTGAAAGGTTAATATTTCACTTTTATTTACGGAAGATTTACAATACTGGGATATTCCGGGCTGAAATCGCATAAATGCTGGGGTATATTGGTGCCCTGTGCCTGGGATTATTTATGCTATTTTGAGGGTGTTTCTCGCCGCGCAATCCCCAAAACACACCGCCCGAATATAAAAAAACAGGTCGATAAAAAGAAAAGGAGACCTTTATCATGCCTATCCTGCAGCAAAATGACGCCGCTGCCGTGGCGCGCTATACCGAATTTGTGACCCGCAGCCCCTGGGGCAACCTAATGCAGGACCGCGGCTGGGCCCATGTTAAAAAGGGCTGGGTCGGCGAGCAGGTCTATCTGGAGCAGAATGGAGAGATCACCGCCGCCATGAGCATCATTTTTGCCCCCGCTGTGGCCGGACGCACCCTGGCCTACGCCCCCCGCGGCCCGGTCTGCGATCCCTACGATACCGAAACCATCGCCGCGCTGATGCGGGAAGCCGCCCCCGCGCTGAAAAAGCACCGCGCCTTCCTGCTGCGCTTTGACCCCGAAACGCCCTACACCGATGAGCTCATTGCCAAATATGAAAAGCTGGGCCTGCGCTGCCGTGCCCGCAACTGCGGCCTGCACGATCAGATTCAGCCCCGCTTCAATATGTTCCTGCCGCTGGAGGGCAGATCCTTTGAGGAGCTGATGCCCGCCTTTGGCGAAAAGACCCGGTATAATATCCGGCTTTCCGCCCGCAAGGGCGTGACCACCCGCTGGGCCGGCGCCGAGGCGCTGGAAACCTTCTTCCGCATCTACCTGGAGACCTGTGAGCGGGATGGCATCGGCCACCGCCCGCTGGATTATTTCCAGCGCATGCTGGAGGCCTACGGCCCGGAGCGCTGCCGCGTCTGCCTGGCTGAATACGAGAGCGAACCGCTTGCCGCAGCCATCGCGCTGCACTATGGCCGTAAAGTATTCTACATTTACGGGGCCAGCAGCAATGAAAAGCGCAACCTGATGCCCGCCTATGCCATGCAGGCGGAAATGATCCGCTGGGCGTGCTCCCTGGGCGTGGATTTCTACGATTTCGGCGGGGTGTACTCCCTCAGCAAGGAAAACGGCCTATACCGCTTTAAGGAGGGCTTCTGCCACTCGGTAGGCGTCACAGAACTGGCGGGCGAATTTGACCAGGTGCTTTCGCCGTTCTGGTACTGGGCTTTCCTGCGCGGCAAGCCCCTGCTGCAAAAGCTGCGGGCCCGCC
>ERZ839767.1924-NODE-1924-length-29321-cov-4.301818_pt1 | contig 29321 bp, 23 predicted proteins | sample MGYA00519879_ERZ839767 | MGnify/ENA primary metagenome ERZ839767 (study PRJEB31850, sample SAMEA3708852) | human gut metagenome | biome: human gut; feature: human-associated habitat; material: faeces | place: China | collected 2014 ... | reverse complement strand
GTTGTTGGACGGAGGACGGGCTGCTAATTTGAAATTTGAGCAAGTGGGAGTGAAATTTGCTTCTCCTACCGTGAATAAAATCAATATGTTGGAAAGTGCTAATGAGGTGGCCGACCGAATGTTTATGATAGAACGCCTTGGTGGTGTTTTGAAATATAGCGATGTGGCTGATAAGGTTTTTCGTAGTAATCTCTCCATGATTGATTTGCATTTTCCTCGTATGCTAGGGGAAATGGTGCGTACCATGTATTTAGATGGAATAAGCCGTATCGATGAGTTGACGGAGCGCATTAAGGTGATGAATCCGTTGAAGATTAAGGACGAACTGATAACTAAGCATCTTTTTTATGAGTATAAAATGAAACAGTTTCTCATGGCTGTGGCTTTGGGGATGCGTCCTGCCAAACTTTATAATGGAACGGATTCTGCTGTTTCCGGCTTCATCATGGTGGGTAGAGAAGGGGAGTTGTGTATGTACCAGAAGGCTGATAAAGCTCTCTTCGAGGAGTTTCTTTATCATCATACTCGCTTGGAAAAAGGGTCTGTTGAAAAAGATAAGTATGGTTTTCTTGAACGTGAGAATGGGACTTATTATTTTAAGCTGAATGTGAAGATTGGGTTTAAAAGGTAGTTCATTTTTCTTTTGTGCACACAAAAGAAAAACAGAACCAAAAAGAAAAAGTGCCGGCTACGTTCCGAAGCTAAATATTCCTTCTTTTTTCTAAACGCCACCAAACGCGCTCGGCTTTGCCTTTGCTTGAACGAGGTGTCGTTTTTTACGAAAAAAGAAGGAATATTTTTAACGCTTCTCCACTAATGCCGGAATCTATTCTTCTTTTTTAATATATGATGTGCTCGGCTTCGCCTTTGCTTGAATGAGATGCCTTTTTTCGAAAAGATAAGGAGGAATCCTTTTAATGCTTCTCTACTAATGCCGGAATCTCTTCTTCCTTTTTTAGTATATGTGCTCGGCTTCGCCTTTGCTTGAATGAGATGCCTTTTTTCGAAAAGAAAGGAGGAATCTTTTTAACGCTTTTCTACTAATGCTGGAAACGTTGCTTCTTTAGTATATGTGCTTGGCTTTGCTATATTACTATTTTTAGAATTTTTCCGTTTAGGGCTCCTATTTCTATATTTGTTGCGCGACTGGCTGAAAGGGAAATCTTTTCCTTTTTACCTGTTAATAAGTCGGTCGCTTCGTATTCTTGGCCTATAGGTATTTTCAAATATTCAAAGGCATGTAGGGGGATGTTGATTCCTACTCGTACTTGAATGTCATCAAAATTGACTACTATCAGGAGGACTTCCTTTTCATGCTTCCGTAAAAAGGCGTATTGTTTGTGTTCGTTAATACTCCAACTGCCCTTGTTTACATACATCAAATCAAAGAATTCTCCTTCTGTAATGGCTTTTTCTTCTTTACATAGATGGAGCAAACGGATATAAAATTGTTGTAACTTTATTTCGTCGCTATTTAATAGAGAACCGTCAAAAGTCCCTCCATTTCTCCAGCGTCTGATGCTGTCAACACTCCAATAATCAAAAATAGTGGTGCGCCCGTCGCGTCCGCTGAAGCCTTCGCTATCCATACCCCGCTCTCCTAATTCCTGGCCGAAATAAATCATCATCGGATTCGTGTTCATACAAGCGGAAACAATCATCGCGGGAATGCCTTTCATGCCGTTTCCGGCAAAAAAGTCGGAAGCCAGACGTTGCTCGTCGTGATTCTCCATAAAGTTTAGCATGCGATGCTGGATACCGTTTAACCGCTGCCAACAGGAGGTGATGCCCGAGGCTGATGCGTTGCAGCAAGTTACGGCACGCAAGGTGTCATACAAACCTACTTTGTCGTATAGATAGTCAAATTGACCTTTGTTTAAATAATTGTAATATTCATTCGGGTTGTAAACTTCTGCAATGAATAGGAGCTTGGGATATTGTGCTTTAATTTGAGGAATCACCCATCCCCAGAATTCTACCGGTACCATTTCTGCCATATCACAACGGAAACCGTCAATATCTTTACCAGCCCAGAACAGCAGGATGTCTTTCATTTTTTCCCATGTGTCGGGAATTGGCGTAAAGTGACATGCTCCTCCGTTGCAGTAGTCCACCCCGTAATTCAGTTTTACCGTTTCGTACCAGTCACAAATATTAGGGCAAGGGTCGAAGCGATTATTTCCGGTCGCTTTGGCCGGATACTCCACATAGGGTTCATCGGCTCCTTGTTGTAGGTCTAATGCTCCATCCAGCTTGGTCTGCGGAATGTAGTAGAAATTATTCATCGGACTAAAAGCCACATCCGTATTGTCATTCTCACCTAAATCGGACACGCCTTTCGGTTTGGCTGTAGAATGATATTGCCGGGCCACGTGATTCGGTACAAAGTCGATAATCATTTTTAGTCCGGCTTTGTGTGTACGTTTTACTAAATTGGAGAATTCTTTCATACGGTCGGGCACACTGCTTGCCAAATCCGGGTCAACATCATAATAGTCTTTAATGGCATAAGGCGAACCGGCTTTCCCTTTCACGATGGCAGGATGGTCCGGACGGATATTGAAACGGCTATAGTTGGTTTGCGTGGCATGTGCTATGATACCGGTATACCAAATATGGGTAGCGCCTAATTTTTTTATTTCATTAAGTGCCTTAGCCGTAAAGTCCACCATTTTTCCGCATCCGTTTTCTTGAATTGTTCCGTTTTGTACGGTAGGGACTTTTGCGTTGCCAAATAAACGGGTGAATACTTGATAGATGATGATTTTCTCCATGGAGTTTTAGTTAATTGAAAATGGAAAATTGAAAGTTGAAAGTGGAAAAGAGGCTTCTTTAATTAAAAATTGAAAGTGAAAAGTTGGAAGTGTTCCATTTGGAATCTTAGTTAATTAAAAATGTCCCTTTGGAATTGTTTCATTTTCAATTTAATAAAATTCTCTATGAGCTAGCATTTTCAACTTTCCACTTTCAATTTAATAAGAGCTTCTTATTGAATTCCGTGAGCGTTTACAGAAGAATCTATTTTCTTAACAAGACCCTGTAATACAGCACCCGGTCCGCATTCTGTAAAGTCATCTGCTCCGTCGGCAACCATATTCTTTACCGTTTGAGTCCAGCGAACAGAAGCGGTTAACTGAGCTACCAGATTCGCTTTAATTTCAGCCGGGTCAGTATGAGGCAGTGCGTCCACATTCTGATATACAGGACATTTAGGCGTATGGATGTCAGTTGCCTGAATAGCAGCTTCCAATTCAATTTTGGCAGGGTTCATCAACGGAGAATGGAATGCACCGCCCACTTTCAAAGGCAAAGCGCGTTTTGCACCGGCAGCCTTCATCAGTTCGCAAGCTTTATTGATACCTTCAATGCTTCCGGAAATAACAATTTGTCCCGGACAGTTGTAATTAGCCGCTACTACTACTTCGCCTTCGTCTGATACCTGTTTGCAGATTTCTTCCACTTTTTCATCTGGTAAAGCAATGATTGCCGCCATGGTAGAAGGTGTAGCCTCACATGCTTTCTGCATAGCCATTGCACGTGCGTAAACCAGTTTCAAACCATCTTCAAAAGAAAGAGCGCCGGCTGCTACCAATGCAGAGAATTCACCCAACGAATGGCCTGCAGTCATCTCCGGTTTAAAAGCATCGCCCATGCAAAGCGCAGAAATAACCGAATGAAGGAATACAGCCGGTTGAGTCACCTTTGTCTGACGTAAATCTTCGTCAGTGCCTTCAAACATAATGTCAGTAATACGGTATCCTAAAATTTCATTGGCTTTTTCAAACAAGTCTTTGGCTAGTGCCGAGTTTTCGTAGAGCTCTTTTCCCATCCCTACGAATTGTGCTCCCTGACCGGGAAATACGAATGCTTTCATAATTTCTTCTTTAATTATTAATTAAGTAATCGTCCGCAAAGGTACAAAGATTCATATTTTCTCACAAGGAAAAGACTTAATTTTCATTGGAATAGGGGCGAAGAAGTGGTTCAAGGGACCGTGTCCTTCGCCTATGTGCACGTCTTTTCCATAGAAGATTCCGTCGGCTACATATTTTTTAGCGTCTCCTACGGCTTGTTCCATCGGATACCCTTGTGCCAGCAGTGTAGCTATAGCGGACGATAGCGTACATCCGGTTCCGTGCGTATTCCGGCTCTCTGTCTTTACACCATTATATAGTACCGGACTTTCCTTTTCCGAAAATTGAAGAATGTCTGTCATATTATTTCCATGCAAATGCCCTCCTTTCAACAACACGGCTTTACTTCCAAACCGGAGTAATGCGACGGCTGCTTCTTTCATTTCTTCAAAGGTCTCTATTTTCCTATCCAGCAAAACTTCCGCCTCTTTTAAATTAGGAGTGATAACGTCCGATAAAGGCATCAGTTCTGTTTTAATGCTTTCTATCGCTTCGTCCTCAATAAGTTTGCATCCGCTGGTCGAAACCATTACCGGGTCGAATACCACCCATTTCGGTTGATATTTCCGTATGGAATCAGCAATCACTTTCACGATATCCACCTCATTAATCATACCTATTTTTATAGCATCCGGTCGAATATCTTCCATCACCACTTCAATTTGTCCCTTTACAAATTCCGGGGGAACCGGATGTATGGCCCGCACCCCACAAGTGTTTTGTACCGTGATGGCTGTAATCGCTGTTGCCGCATATCCACCCAATGCGGAAATCGCTTTTAAGTCGGCCTGTATGCCGGCTCCTCCACTGCAGTCGCTACCTGCAATACTGAGTATTGTAGCATATTTATTCATCTATAATTCCTCTTTTTTTAAAATTATCTTGCAAAGATAACAAATAAACAAAAGAAATATTTGCAAGAAAGCAGGCTTATCCCTATTTTTGCTCCTGAATTATAAAAAAGAATGTTAGAATGAAGAGAATCCTTGTTAGTGGAGGCGCAGGTTTTATCGGTTCTCATTTGTGTACCCGTCTGGTCAATGAAGGTAACGACGTAATTTGTCTGGACAATTATTACACAGGCAGCAAAGAAAATATATGGCATTTAATCGGACGTCCTAATTTTGAGTTGGTTCGTCATGATGTCATCAATCCATACTGGGCCGAAGTGGATGAAATCTATAATTTGGCCTGTCCGGCTTCTCCTATTCATTATCAGCACGACCCGATACAAACTACCAAAACGGCAGTGGTCGGTTCGATGAATCTGTTAGGGTTGGCTAAGCGTACGCATGCTAAAATACTTCAGGCTTCTACGAGCGAAGTCTATGGTGACCCGGCGGTTCATCCTCAAACGGAAGAGTATTGGGGCAATGTAAACTGTGTAGGGGTACGTTCCTGTTATGATGAAGGAAAGCGTTGTGCCGAAACGTTATTTATGGATTATTATCGCCGGCATGGAGTTCGAATTAAAATCATCCGTATTTTTAATACGTATGGACCACGGATGTTGGCTTATGACGGACGGGTGGTCTCAAACTTTATTGTGCAAGCTTTAAAGAATGAAAATATAACCATCTATGGAGATGGACAACAAACCCGTAGTTTCCAGTATGTTGACGATTTAATTGAAGGCATGGTACGGATGATGGCTACGGAAGATAGCTTTACAGGACCTGTTAACATTGGTAGTCCGCGTGAATTTACCATTCTCGAATTGGCCGAGTTGGTTATTAAGATGACCGGTTCCCAGTCGAAGATTGTTTTTGAACCGTTACCGCATGACGACCCTCGCCAACGTAAGCCGGATATCACTCTGGCCAAGACCAAATTAAATTGGGAGCCTACCATCCGGTTGGAACAGGGATTACTTCCTATGATTGAATATTTTAAGACGATTATAGATAGATTATAAGAAATATAGATAGAATAAAATACATACTGATATAAACATGCCTAATGAAGATTATATAATGGAAATCAACCGGTCGGACTATACAGTTCTGATTGTTGATGATGTCATGTCTAATGTTCTTTTGCTGAAGGTACTTCTTTCAAATGAAAAATTTAATATTATCACGGCCAACTGCGGACGCCGTGCCTTGGAAGAAGCCAAAGAAAAGAAACCGGATTTACTTTTGCTTGATGTGATGATGCCGGATTTAAGTGGATTTGAAGTAGCTCAGGAATTGAAGAAAGACCCGGAGTTACGCGATATTCCTATTATATTCCTGACCGCATTAAACACTACTCAGGATATCGTAAAAGGATTCCAGTGCGGAGCCAATGACTTTATCTCCAAACCGTTTAATAAAGAAGAGCTGATTATCCGTGTCATGCACCAGATTTCATTGGTGGCAGCCAAACGGATTATCGTAGAAAAAACAAAAGAACTGGAACGTACCATTAGCGGACGGGATAAGCTCTATTCGGTTATTGCGCACGATTTGCGCTCTCCTATGAGCTCCATCAAAATGGTGTTGAACCTGCTTTTGGTCAGTTTGCCGAAAGACATGGTAGGGGAGGACACTTACCAATTGCTCTCCATGGCTAATATGCAGACGGAGGAAGTTTTCTCTTTGCTCGATAACTTATTGAAGTGGACCAAATCACAAATAGGTCGTATCAATGTGGTTTATCAGGAATTCTCTACCGATGAATTCATCTTGAGCGTTATCGATATCTTCAATATGGTAGCCCAGATGAAAAACATCAAGATAGAGTATCTGAAAGACGATGTGACGGCCAATCTGGATATTTATGCCGATATCGATATGGCAAAAACCGTTCTCCGTAACTTATTGAGTAATGCCATCAAGTTCAGCAATGAAAATACCTCTATCAAAGTCTATGTAACGCAGAAGGAAGGGATGGCCTATGTCAATGTGCAAGATACCGGTTGTGGTATCAGCGAGGAAGACCAGGCTAAATTGTTCCATTCCGACACCCACTTTACCAAGTATGGAACCGCTAATGAAGAGGGTTCCGGACTGGGATTGTTGTTGTGTAAAGACTTTGCCATGAAAAACGGAGGCGACTTGTTTGTTGAGTCGGAAGTAGGAGTAGGCTCTATCTTCAGTTTTTCTTTGCCGCTGAAGAAATAAAACCAGAAAACAGACGATTCTTTTAGAATAAATCTATATAGAATAAGAAGAGAGGGTATTCAACATGTGGCATACCCTCTCTTCTTATTTTGCTTCTGTTCTTTTTTGAATCAATCTATTCAATTCTTTTTTCCATCCGGCAATATCCGCATAATGACAGGATTGTGGTCACTGTATGACATGTCATCCGAGAAGTAAGTAACTCCCGTCAACTCGGGCGAATGGAATATATAGTCGATGCGCATAATCGATTTAGCGCCCCGGTATGTGTACATGAATCCTTTTCCACTGCTTCTGAACCCGTCTTCCAACTTCGACTTCAGCAAATGGTACGTATAAGAATAAGGTATATCATTGAAGTCACCGCATAGTAGAACCGGTCTGTCCGTCATACGTACCTCGTTCGATACCGTAATAGCCTGTCCGGCACGTTGTTTAAATTGAGCCACATAATTGTCCGCTACACTTTCATACGCCTGTGTGTCCGTTATGCTTTCGCCTGCCATCTTCTTTTTTGCCACCTGGCGCAGACTCCTGTTTATTCCCGTTGTTTGCATGTGTACGTTGAATACACGAATCAGTTTTCCGTTCACGTCAATATCCGCCCACATGCCACTATTGTTTGTTCCCTCAAATTCAATGGTCTTGGATTCCCGTATCGGATACTTGCTGAAAATAACCATGTCCGATTTTCCGGTGGCCATATAAGGATACTCCTCTTTGTAATTCGTCGACACCTTTTCTTTGGTAAACGTTACGTTGTCGCTGTACTCCTGGAAGCAGATTACATCCACATTCTTTTTCATCATATACTCCTTAATGTCGTTGGCAATCGTTCCGGTTTGTTCCTTGCTGAATCCCCTGACGTTATAGGTCGCAATGCCGATACCTCCTTTTGTCTCCTTATCGGGTGAACCGAATTTATACATCGTCCCGATGAAGTTATAACTGAAAGCCACCGCGATAATCGGGAACACCACCCATATTTTAAAGCGTATCAGCCAGTAAAGAAGCAAGACGGCATTGATGATGATTAATAGCGGCAATCCCATCGCTAAGAGAGGAAGAGTGGTACTATATATCGGATTGGTGTTACCGGCGTTTAGTGCAATTAAATTTATAACCATCAAGATAAAAGTAAGTATGATGGACATAAAGTATAAATACTTACTTACAGCTTTTTTTCCCATAATCAACTAAAAATGTTAATAAAAAGATTTAATGCAGCAAATATAAGGATAAAAAATTGTATTTATCTCAAGGAACTCTTATTTTTGTAAAAATTAAGCACACAACTATGAAAACAATCCTAATAGCCGAAGATACGGATAGCAATTATCTATTGGTTGCTATTGTTTTGCGCAAGCGGTACCAGCTGTTGCATGCCATGAATGGGGAAGAAGCTGTGGAGATGTATCACACCCACCATCCCGATGCCATTTTAATGGATGTCAGTATGCCGGTGATGAATGGTTGGGAAGCTACCCGCATTATTCGTGAGGAAGACACGGATATTCCTATTATAGCCCTTACAGCCAATGCTTTTGATTCGGACCGGGTGAAATCGTTCGATGCCGGATGTACCGATTATATGACCAAACCGATTACACCGACCGCCTTGCTTAACAGACTCGACCAGTTATTTAAATAAATTATGAAGCCCTTTTCGCCTTTTCCCAGGCACCGTTTCCTTTTTTCTTGCGCAGATAGAAGGCTCCTCTTATAACGTTTATGTTCATAAACAGAAAATAGTACGGAATGTACAGTATCTTATTCTTTATCTGTCTGGTAGACAAGTCATAACCCCATGCCCCCAAAGCATAAAACAATATCTGTAAGAGCAGTATTATTTTATATAACCAGTTCCCATAATCCAGTCCTACCAATATCAAGTTCAAGGGAAGCAGGGCAAAGAAAGCGACAGGCGTTATCGACCACCTCAATACCCGGTGCGAAATGTATTGGAAACTCACCATCCCATACCGGAACGGGTTCAGCAGCGCCCGCAACCTCCAGATTGATTGCAATCCCCCGGCAGCAATCCGTACCTTCCGTTTCTCCTCCTCTTTCATATCGGCAGAACCGCCCTCCATGGCATATGCCGTAGAGCAATACGCTATTTTGTATCCCCTCTGTACAATCCGTAATGAAAGAATGAAATCGTCCAACAAGGTATCCTTTTCCATCTTCTCGAACAACTCCGTGCGGATGGCAAACAATTCTCCCGCCGCTCCCATGGCCGAATATAATCTCCCGTCCAATCGTTTCAGGGTTGACTCGTATTTCCAGTAAATGCCTTCGCCTCCCGCCGCAGCATTATCCTTCTCCTTTACGGCAATCCGTTTCTCTCCGGCCACGCATCCCACTTTCTCATCCATGAAAGCCCGTACAATTTCCCTTATCGCCTCCTTGTTAATCATCGTGTTCGCATCGGTAAATACCACTATCGGTGTCTTTACTTCGCCAATGGCCCTGTTCAGTGCCGCCGTTTTTCCCTGTCGTTCCGGTTGATACAGAATCTCAGCCTCCGGATACGCTTTTAGTTTTTCGTTGGTGGCGTCGTTACTTCCGTCCGTCACCCATACCCATTTCAGTTTACCCTTCGGATAATCCAACGCCAGTGAATTCTTCATCTTCTCGTCCACCACCTCTTCCTCGTTGTAAGCCGCTACCAGCAATGTCACTTCCGGCAGCTCCTCGTCCGCCGGTAAGGTCAACGGCTCCGGTTTTCGGAACATCTCTTTTATCTTTACCAACACGTAAAGCACTATGCCATATCCTATATAGGTGTAGAACACGATGAATAAGCAGACCCAAAAAAGAATTTCTATTGTTTTCATAATTTATGGCAATTAATATCAGACAAAGATACTAAATAAGTTGAATTTTAAAGAGATTATAAAATACATTCTCTTTGTCAAATAAAAGATTTCCGTTGCAGAGTCTCATACTTTTATTTAGAAAGCGAACAAAAACTAAAAATTAATTGTTACCTTTGCTTACAAAATAAGATTATTCCGTTGTATAAAGTAATCTATGGACAATAATATTACAATTCAAGTTGAAAATTTGGGTCCTCTCAAAGGCCCCGAAACGATAGTACTTCGTCCGTTTCTGATATTTTCTGGAGTTTCCGGGGTAGGAAAAAGCTATATAGCTATGCTCTCTCATTTTGTCTATCGAGTCATTGCAGGCAATGAACTCTTGCATTATTTAGTTTCTAGTAAAATAGATTATGATGTATTGAAACAATCCATGACGGGTGATGAAGGCTTGATGTGTAAAATAAGTGTCTCTGAATTCGGGGATTGGATAGACCGTCGTGCCCTATCTTATATGCGGGAAATGCTTGGAAATGTAAATTTTTCCGCAAAAATTCACATTGATTTGCCCAATTTGCCGGAATACTTTACCTTCTCATATAGTCGCAATGTCATGATGAGCCAAGGGTCGGATGTTGTGGAATATGTAGAAACTTTAAAATTTATAGAAGCCGACGATTCTATACAAATGCCGCAAGGAGAGGGCACTTGGAGTAGCTTCCCGTTTATGTTTATGCTCAATCGTTATTTGCGTAAAAAGTATGGTATCCAACCCGGACGGACCTTCTTTCTTCCCCCTTCGCGTGGAAGCCTTGTTGCGGTGCCGGACGATGTAAGAGTCAGAATGCAACAGTCTATGGGTATGTATAAAATATTCTTGAATGATTTGTCTGCATTAAAGAGTATGAATATGAGTTATAAGCAATCGGAAGCGATAGAAAAAGCAAATAATATACTGCATGATGAAGTTTTACATGGTGATATCAATGTAAAGGATAATGAAATGGTTTATCAAGTAGAGAACACAGAGATTCCAATTACTGCAGCAGCTTCGTCTATCAAAGAAATAGCTCCGTTTGCGTTAATGATACAAAAAGGCTTGTTAAACACCTATTCCATATTGTTCGAAGAGCCGGAGTCTCATCTGCATCCCGAGCTTCAAGTAAAAGTAGCCGAATTGCTTGGTTACGCATTGCAAGAGGGAGCTCACTTGCAGATTACTACCCACAGCGACTATTTGGTACGTAGCCTGAACGATTTGATTCGTCTGCATATATTGAAGGAAAAGATGGAAAAGGAGCAGTTCTTACATTATTGTGCGGAGAAGAAATTTAATCCGGATATAGATATCAATCCGGAAGATGTGGCAGCCTATTATCTGGAACTGGATGCTTCGGGTGTATCTCATATCACGCGACAAGATGTATCTATGGGTATTCCATTTGATTCGTTTAAAAAGGTTATTGACAATCAAATGGCTCGCAGTGCGGATTTGTATGACCAAGTGGGGTTCTTTTTAGAGCAAGGTGAGTGATGAGTACACTGATTGATAACTTTAATAAGTTATATCCGGCATTTGCAGTGGTAAATATATCAGGGGAATGTATTGTTGCCGAACAAGAGGCTGCGGATGCGGGACATAATTTCCGGCAACTGACCATTACAGGTGTCACAGGTTGGCAATTTCCGCATGAACTACCTAAGAAAGCGACATCGTTTTATAATAAGTCACAAACAGAAGTTCCTTTTGAAGAGTTTCCTTGTCATGTTATAATACGTGAAGATTGCGATGGCATTTTTTGTGTAGAGAAAGAAGGGAAGATGATTTTTTATGTTTGTGAATTGAAAAGTTCTTATAATAAGGCAAGCATAGTGAAAGCAAAAGACCAAATAGTGGGCTCTTGGTTTAAATTATTGAGTTTGCTAAATTTATTGCAAAGTTTTGATAAAAGCCGTATAGAAGTACGAGGTTTGATTGTTGCTTATGAACCCAATACAGAGCAACTTTCCGGATTGAAAGACCTTTCTGACCGTGGGGCTAAATTCTGCATTTCTTTAAATAATAAATTGAAATATGAAATGCCTCGGGAACATTGCGAGAAATATTGGCATCCTTTTGCCTGTCAAGATATAATTATTCAATATGTAGCTATACCTCACTATCAGAAGAACTATACAATACGGTTCGATGAGCTGGTGTAAAAGTAGGGAGTCGCTTTTGCCTAACAGCCTTTGCTAAGCAGCATAAAGTATATAGAGGAATAAAAGGTTGTTTTAATTGTGCAATGGATAATTGCACAATTATTATATTGTCCCACTTTCCAATTGGTCAGCAATGCTTCCAATATTTACCTTAGTAATCTCCAAACTCCTTTTTCCTGTTCTGCTTGATTTGGTTTTATTGTAATTTCTATTGTTTTCATACCAATGATTTATAAATGGTTGTCACTTCATCCGAAACACGTTGACTGTTGAAACGGGTTTGTATTACTTCCTGCGCATTGTTTCCGTATAAAGTAATCAGTTCCGGGTGATGATAATAATGTAAATAAGCCTTTGCTAACGATTCGGGATGATTGAAATCTACGATAAGTCCATTCTGATTCGCTCTGATAATTTCCTTTGTGCCGTCCGTCGGTGTCACGACCAATGCCTTTTTCATAGCCATCGCTTCCAATAGGGCAATCGATAATCCTTCCCATAAACTCGGCAGGCAATATACATCGATGGCATTCAGCAAATCCGGTACATCCGTTCGGAATCCGGATAAGTAGAAACAATCCTCCAACTGTTTTTCCCGGATATACTCGTACACCTCCTCTTTCATCTCCCCGTCACCTATGAGCAACCCCTTTATATTCGGGTTCTCTTTGTGCGCAATGGCAATACTTTCTACAAAATCCAAGGGCGACTTTTGGAGAGTCATGCGGGCAATGAATCCAATAATAAATTCCTCTTTCCCTATGTGAAGCTCCTCCCTGATGTCTTTGAAGTTTCCGTCTGGATTAAAGCGTTGTAAGTTAATTCCGTTTTCAATCACATCCGCCTGTTTCAGGCCAAACGCCTCTTTACCCGATACCCGGTTACTTTCCGACACACATATCACTTTGCTGCAATAATGGCAAATCAACTTTTCACTCCAAGCCCGAAGTGTATAAATCAGTTTGGATTGGTCCTGATGGAAACTCCATCCGTGTACCGTATAAATAAGTGGCAGATGCATACGATGTGCTATCCGGAAAACATTCGATGCCGCCCGGCTTCCATGAGCATGAATCAGTTGAATCTGTTCCTTTTCTATAATCTGCCGTATCTCTTTTTGAATTTTAGAGTCGAAAGCCTTTTCAGTTTCTATGACGTAACACTGTATCCCTTTAGCTTGCAACGTATCAATCATGTGTCCGGGAGTGAATGCCATAACGATAGGCTCCACTTCTTCCCGTGAAAATCCCAATACCAGATCCAGAACGTGTGATTCTCCTCCTCCTATCTGTCCCTGCCGTATCACTTCAAGTACTTTTATTGGTTTCATAATGTTTACTTTATAAGATTAGAATCTTCATCTTTGTATTCGCTTTTGGAAGTAAATAGTCTGCCTACTTTTTTTATATTTCCCCAAACTCTGTTTTTGAAGCTGTTGAAAAAAGAACCGTCCGTTCCCACTGTTCCATATCCCGTAACGGCGCGCGCTTTTCTTTTCCGCACGAAAGCAATTTTGCCATACGTTTTTAATCCCAAGGCCAACGAACCATCTTCTCCACGAATAATGTCCGTCCGAATTCCCACTTTACGTCCAAGTTCTGTATTATAGGCAAATACCAACCCTCGCACACTCAGTTCCGGTCGTTTAAAATGTTGCATGTACAGATAAATATCCCGAGTCGTTTCATACACTCTTAATCCCCATGCCGGATGTTCTTTGTCGGGAATATAGCTCCACAGAGAGGAAACGCCTACCACTCCCGGTTTCTCCAGAGCGTCTACCAGTGTTTCTACATACTTGGGAGGATACATCGTGTCCGAGTCAATGTTGATATGGTATTTTCCTTTCGCATGATTTAGCCCGCATAAACGCGCGAAGCCACAACTATGCTGTGTCTCTGTATAATAAGGCACTCCCGTTGCTTTAAAAATCTCGGCCGTCCGGTCTTTCGATTCATTGTCCACCCCAATAATCTCTACCGGATATTTACATTGCATTTCGCTGAGTGACCATAAGCAGGCCAGCAAATGCTTTTCCTCGTTATATCCTATTACGGAGACTGTCACAAGCGGTCTATCACTTTGTAGACGGGATATTTGTTCTTTTATCCTTTTTACTACCTCTTCGGGAGCTTCGCTAAAAGGTTTCTCGTAGACCGATAAATAGGGGGTATACCATTTCATATAAATAGAGTGAACTGTTTTTTATTTCTTTGCAAGATAGGAATTTTGTGTGATATGGGAAATAATTATTCCGGTTTTTTGAGTAAAGAATTAAACAGCTCTATCCATTGCTGCATGATAGTATCTTCTTTAAATCGTTGCATATTGATATGTGCTTTCTTTCCCATCTCTTTTCGAATATCTTCATGTTCAATTAAGTAGCAAATTTTATATGCTAATTGTTCTGTACTTTCTTTTTCTACTAAAAAACCATCCTCACCATCTGTAATAATGTCTCTTGGTCCGCATGGACAAGCAAAAGATACAGCCGGAATGCCACAACTCATCGCTTCCGCCAGTACCAAACCAAATCCCTCGTATCGGGAGCTGAATGCAAAGATAGAACTTTCCATGTATTTATCATAGATATTTTTTACAGCTTCTTCGCAATGGATGGTATTTCCTAATCCTTTTTCATCTACTATTTTTTGGAAACTCTTATTGTCGCCACTTCCGTAGATGTATAATTCCCAATCAGGGTGCTTTTCAAAAACTTTTAGCCAAGCTTCAATTAATAAATCAAATCCTTTTTGTTCTGTATACCTCCCTGCTGCAATCACTTTTTTTGCTGTGCATGGAGATGTCTTTTCAGGGTATTTAATGAGTGGATTATGTATTATTTGGATGTTTGTAAGCTCTTTCCATTCTTTTTTATCCTCTTCGCTTAATACGATGAATCTGTTTAGTCTTTTAATATCTGCAATGAGTTTACTCTGCCACCAATGAGTAATCGCTTTATTAACGAATGAAGGGAAGAAGCGTTTATAAAAAACTCTATAGCTATTTCTATTAAAATGGAGTTCCCCAATTTTGAGGCTTCTGTCAGGTATAGAATGGAGAAAATTTATTTCTCGCCTCATAGCAGATACCGTTATATCAGGTTTTACTTCCATAAGGTAATCTGTAAACATCTGCTTATATTTTGTCTGTTTTTTGTTGTAATGGTGCATCTTTTTCCAAAGAGGCATGGTATCCAATTCATCAAAATTAATATTGAAGTTCGTTACATGCACTTTCTCCGGCAATTGGTAAAAGAACTGTTTCTCTGGATTTTCAGTTAAGATTACGTATAAATCGTAATCTGTATGTTCTGCCAAATAGTTTATTTTCTGGCTTAGTACCATACTCATTCCATTTGGAGCATATAATCCACCAACAACATAAACTATCTTGCTCATAATTGTTCCTTTTTATCTTTTATAATCTTTTGAAAAAGTTCGTCCCATTGTTTTGCTATATTCTCAATTTTGTAACGTTCGGCACTTTTAATCGCATTTTCTCCCATTTTAATTCTTTCTTCAGGATGTTCTATTAGATAACAAATTTTCTCAGCAAGGGCTTCTATGTTTCCATTCTCAACTAAAAAACCATCCTTGTTAGGGGCTATAATATCTTTTGGGCCACAGGGACAAGTGAACGAAACAACAGGTACTCCACAATTCATAGCTTCAATTAGTACCATACCAAATCCTTCGAATCGGGAACTTAGTACAAATATTGAGTTCTCGCAATATTTTTCATTAATATTGGATACCGCAGAGCTTATATTGCAATATTTTTCAATATTTAAATCTTGTGCTAACTTTATATATTTTTCTCTTTCTCCACTACCATAAATAGATAATTTCCATTCAGGATGTTTTTTTGTAACGATAGTCCACGCTTTTAGTAATAAATCAAATCCCTTTTGATAAGAATATCTTCCTACTGCAATAACACCTTTATTCTCATTTTGGCTTTTTTTTATAGAATCGAATGGTAGCGGATTTGGAATGACGTATACATTATTTAGTTCTTTCCAGTTATCTTTATCTTCTTGACTCAATACGATGAATTTATTTAAGTGTTTCAAATTTTGTATTAAGCATTTCATCCAAAAGTATGAAAAGACATTTTTTATATAATTTGTATTTCCTTTTTCAAAGTTTCTGTAATTGAACCTATTAACATGCAATTCTCCAATCTTTATACTCCCATCGTGGATGGATGTTATAAAATTTATTTCTCTGCGAAGTAGTGAAACTGTGATGTCTGGTTTTATATCAAATAAAATTTCTTTAAGTCTTTTTTTATAAATGCGTTGCTTTTGTAAATAGATAAGTCCCTTTTTTAGAAAAGACTTATTCCATAGAATCTCAAAATTTATATCTAGGTTTATGAGATGTATCTTTGATGATAATGGATAGTAAGGTTGTTTTCCATTGCCGTCAGTTAGTATAATATATACATCATAATTTAATACATCCGCCAAATAATTAGCCTTGGTAGTTAATACTCTTTCAATACCACCAGGGATATAAAGAGAAGGAGTGCAATATGCTATTTTAATTTTATTCATTAGAAATTATAATATATCTGTAAATATAAACATTTTATGTATATAGCGAATGATGTTCTGCTAAATTTATTATATTTGCTCACTAGTATCCCATTAAAATTGGGAATAATTAAATAAACTTGGCTCATTTGGTTCGAATCGTTCTTTGTCATTTTGAATTTAGTTTTATCAAAGAGGTCTTAAAACTGAGTTATATTCAGTCAATGATATGACTTTATTAAGTTACATATAAGCAGTAAATAGAAATGAGATTAATTAGACCAGTATGCTATTTCATTAGACTGCAAAATTATAAATTGTAATTGTCGCATTTGAAAGACTTCTGTAGTTGACTAAAATTCAAATATTTCAAAGAACTATTTTAGATTTTAATGGGACAGTAATGATATTTGCTAATAAATTAAATGTCTATGAAAATTCTATGTGCAGATTATGGAGTACAAACATATTATCGTTTGAATAAAGCTGGAATATTCCCTAGTCAATTGTTGTACGGTTCTGTAGAGATGGAAAATAAAGGATATAAAGTGGAGTATTTCCAATTCTCAAGAGCCCAAAATATTCAAGGAATATGGCATGATTTAAAATCTTTATATACTCATGACTATGATGTCCTTTATTTACCATACATACGAAGCAAAACTGTTTTTATATTATTGTTTTTCAAATTGTTGAAATTATATAACCATAAAATTATAGGTATTCAACATAAAACTATAGAAGGAAATTGCATTTCTCGTAGGTGGAAAAAATATCTTTATAGAGGTATCAATCGAATATTTTTTCATTCACCATTAAATTTAGAGGAATCTGTGTCATCGAGAATTGTTTGTCAGGAACAGACAGAGGTTTTATATTGGGGGGTACAATTACTTTATTATGATAATAAAATAAAAAAGGATTCTCAAAATTTAACTTCTGATTTTATTTCTACAGGTATGGAAAATCGGGATTTTAGAACATTATTGTTGGGATTTGAATATATAAATGCTCCCCTAAAAATTTATGCAACAAAGCGATTTGGTTGTTCTGATTATTTGTTTTCATATAATAATATTTCAAATAATATATTTATAAACTACGTCGAACAAAAAGATGATACAATCTATAAATTAGCACAGATTGTAGCAAATTCATATTGTGTTGTTGTCTTGATTTTGGAGGAATTTTGTACATATTGTGTAGGGCATACTTCTATTGTAGAAGCTTTAGCATTGGGTAAACCCCTCATTGTAACAGATAACCCATATCATCCGATAGATGTAGAAAAAGAAGGTGTTGGATTAAAAGTTAAACCATCTGATTCACAATCTTTGGTAGGTGCAGTAAATTATTTGAAAAATAATAGAGAACAGGCATTAGAAATGGGGCGAAAAGCTCGTAAACTTGCAGAAGTAAAATATAATATTGATGTTTGTGCAAAGCAAATTATGGAAGCTATAGATAATTTGTATTAGAGGTTGTTGTGAATTTATTTTAATACTTCATTTCTTCATCTTTTTCCCATGAGAATAGGAAAATATTTTTTTGTTATTAAAATAATCGGATATAATAAAGAAGTAATAAATAAGGTAATTCCTATTGATTCTAATAGATTATATCCAATTTCTCCTTCTATTCCCCAATACCTTTTTAATACAAAATTGATAAAACCAATAAACATCCAATGAAAACCAAAGATGATAATATTTCCAAGAGATATTATATATACTATTTTGTTTGGAAACGAATCCAATAATCGACAACAAGAAATAATAAATAAAGAACCAGAGAAACCTACTAAATAATATGAAAGAGCTTGTATTGGCGTCCTATATGGATCTACATCATAAGGTATGAAAAGGAACCAAACTCCTAAAAATAGAAAAGCAAATAGTGGGTATAATTTCTTATTGTATTTTTCGAAAAAATCAATTTGTTTTATCATAATTCCTCCAAAGAAGAATGGCATAAGTTTCATAAAACTTTGTATTGTAAATGTGGTGCTTATAAATTGTGAATTTATGTACATTCCTAATCCTATAGTTAGAACTGTAGTCAGTATAAAAAAGAGTGTTTTATGTTTTTTATGGATGATTACCTCTGTGATTATTTCTGTGAAAAATAAGGCTATTAGAAACCATGTCACTCCATTTACAGTACTTGATATCGCGCTTTCATGTTGTCCAAATAGAATTCCTATTAAAGGTTTTAGAATGGCTGTATTAATCGTAGAAATATCAAATCCTTTTGTATATTTCATTATGTACCAATATGGATAGAATAATATATTAAATAGGAAATATGGAACGAGAAGTGTATGGACACATTTTAGGAAACAACTTTTTATTGATTCTGAAGGTTTATATAAATAACCGGATATAATAAAAAAAAGTGGCATGTGAAAGGAACAGACAAAAGCTTTATTCTCATCATTCCACATAGGAAGATGCCCAAAAATAACAAACATAATGGCAATGCTTTTTAGCCAGTCAATCCAAACCTTTCTTTGTTTTATATTATTCATATTAATGATATATTTCTTTTATTACCTTTCTCATTTGCTCTTTCCATGAGAGATTTTGGATACTACTACGAATATCTATGGGTAAAATATTCATATTTTTTTGGAAATCAATGATTTCTTGTATATTTATGGGTGTTTCATTTGCTACAGCTTTGATAATGTATGATTTATTATTGAAATCTTCGTCATTTTCAGAGAAGATGAAAGGAATCCCTCTCGCTGCATATTCCCGGTTCTTTAAGGTTTTTATGGTGGTGATACCACTTCTGTGGCGCGCAAGGCTGCCAATGGCAAAATCACACTGATTGAAATACTTATCTAATTCTTCACCGAATTGTTGTCCGTGGAAAAGGACGTAAGGTTCTAAATGATATTTTTCTATCGATTCATGAAACCCCGGTGCATGGTGGGAGTTATACATTTCAGATGGTCCGATACCTCCAATAATATGAAAATAGACCTCTGTTTCATGTGGATGCGAATAGTATTCTCCCATTCCATGAATCAGTCGGTCAAAGCCATGCCAATAATGTACTTCAGCTACTCCGATTAAATGAAGTTCTTTGGATGAATTGTTGGAAGGTTGTTTTAAAGGTATTGAATCAAAGTCTACGCCATTGGATATGCAAATCGTTTTTTGTCCGAATATGATAGGGTCTTCTGTAAAGGTCACAATTTTATCGGTTTGTTTGGCTAATTGGCAACGGAATAGTTGGTCTATTTTTAATTCCAGTCTTTCCTTTTTTGAGAAACCAACGTACTCTTGGTCATATGGATAGGTCGGAATTTCAATCGCTGATTTAATTCCTGCCTTTTTTAATGATTTAAAAAGACGGATAGTAAAGGGATTGGCGTTATGAAACGAACGTGTATATACAAAATCTATATGTTCAGTTATAGCATATTGCACAATGGACTGATAGCAAATACGTTTTTTTAAAGAAGCGAATTTGCCATTCCCAAAGTCTTCCAATATCTGATTATCTATATAACGAATACGATGTCCTCGTTCATCAAGGCTATATGTACATACATGTACTTCATGTCCGTTTTCTTCTAGCCCTTTTATTTGATAATGGATTTTTTTACTTATTCCACTATGTTCAGAGAATCCATGAAATACGAGGAATAATATTTTCATTGTTTTTTGTTCTTTAATTCATTGAATAAATTTGTCCATTGATTCATTATTTGTTCCGGTGCATAGCGTTGGCTGTTTATCCGTGCTTTTTCTCCCATGCGGATACGAATTTCTTCGTGCTCTATCAAGTAAATAATGGCTTCAGCCAGTTTCTTTACATTCCCATTTTCTACCAATAAACCATCCTCATTATTCTGGATAATATCGGATGGACCATAAGGACAGTCGAATGAAATACAGGGAACACCACAAGCCATGGCTTCGATAAGTACTAATCCGAAACCCTCAAAACGGGAACTCATTATATAGAGGGAACTTTCTGCGTATTTTTCGGCTATTGCCGAAGTAGGTTCGCAAATGTGAAGGGTTTCATTCACCCCTTTTTCTTTAATTTGTGTTTCTAATTCATCTTTTAGTAACCCTTCTCCGTATATGGTTAGTTTCCAATCCGGATGCTTGCTCGAAACTATTTGCCATGTTTCAATTAGCATATCATATCCTTTTTGTTCGCTTAGCCTTCCCACACTAATAATCTGTTTGTTTTGACAAGAACTAAACTGTTTCGGCGTAAAAGGAGAGAAGTTCGGTATTACTGTAGCTGGTTTTACAGCATTCCAGCTTTCTGCATCATATTGTGTAAGTACAACTAACGCATCCAACTGTTTTACGGCATTTTCTTGTTTCCTTCTCCAATAATGTGCAATTTGTTTATAAGGGAATCCACGTTGCTCCATTAGGTGGAAATTGCGTGTGAATTGTTTGGCAATATGTGATTCTCCAATTTTAATGCTTCCATCTTTTACGTGAGGGAGGAAATCCATATCACGTCCTAATGTAGTTAGTACAAAGTCCGGCTTGATTTCTTCCAATGCCTTTGTAAGTCTCTTTTTATATTGTTTCATTAAGGAAAAATAATAATATGTCCTCATTATTAATCCATGATGATATTGTATGTCGAAATCAGTTTTCAAATCAATATGTTTAACTTTAGGAGACAATGGGAAACTGGGAGGTCTTCCGGCCTGTGAGTCAGTAATAATATATACTTCATATTCACATTGTTCTGCAAAATAATTTGCTTTGGCGGAAAGAATGCGGTCAACACCCCCCATGGAAGTTAATGCTGTGTATATGTAAACTATTTTCATTCTTGTTTTTTTGCTTTTAGTATACATTCAAATAGTTCTTTCCATTTAGGCATTATGTTTTGGATGTCATAAAATTGGGCTTTTTCTATCGCTTTTTGCCCCATTGTTTTGCGAATCTGTTCATTTTCTATCAAATAGCATATTGCATCGGCAAATTTTTGAATATTACCATTGTCTATTAATATCCCATTTATTTGATTATCGATAATATTCATTGGACCAGCGCATTTAAAAGCTATGCATGGAACTCCACAAGACATAGCTTCGGGAATGACTAAACCGAATGGTTCGTAACGTGATGTCAACATAAATATAGAGCTTTCTTTATATGCGTTATCTATATGAGAGGTTGGCTTATGAATGAAAATTGTTGTATCTAAAGATTGATTCTTTATTTCGGATACATATAAACTTTTCATTTCTCCTTCTCCGTATAAATGTAGTTCCCAATCAGGGTGTTTTTGATGAACGATTTTCCATATATCTATAGCATAATCAATACCTTTTTGGTATGAGAATCTTCCAACGAATATAACCTGTTTGTTTTCGCATATACTGTGTTCTATATGATTGGCATGAATGCAGTTTGGTATTATAACTGTTTTCTTCGGAATATTCCATATTTTAGCATCTTGTTCCGTAAGGGTTACCAATTCCGTTACCTTATTTATGCTTTTGAGATACTTATATTGTTCATATTGCTGTATTATATTTAGTTTCTTTCCATTATTGGATAGAAGGTTTTGATATTTGTCAGAATGGGATTCCGCAATAACAGGAATGCCGTTAGCTAATTGGGTAACAACATCCATGTATAGGTCTGTTGTTACTATTATAATATCTGGTTTTATGGTATCAAATTGTTCTTTTAATAGTCTTTTAAATTTAATGTTCATTTTGTGGCCTATCCATAATTGCTTTAATATGCTATATAGATATTTTGTATGGAAACGTATGTTTAAATCAATATGTTTTACTTTTGGAGACAACGAATAGGGTACGGTGTGGTTGCCTTGGCAGGTAGTGATGATGGTTACATCATATCTATACTGCTCGCTGAAATAGTTCATTTTATCTGTGAAGATTCGTTCAATTCCACCCCATAGAGCTAAGGCCTTATATACATATACTATTTTCATCCTAAATATATTGTTGCATGAAACTTTTGTAAAAATAATGAATTGTGATGAGAGTTACTATAGAAGTATATCATTTTTAGTTTTTTATTTCTTTGTATTTATAATAATATTTTCAAATAGCTGTTTCCATATAGGTATTATATTTTCGGGACGATAGCGTTCTGTATTTGTGATAGCTTTCTCACTCATTTTCTTACGTATATCTTCATGCTCAATTAGATAGTTAATAGCTTCCGCCAATTTTTCTATATTATCATTCTCTACTAAAATTCCATCTTCTTTGTCTTTTATAATTTCGTTGGGACCATTAGGACAATCAAAAGAGATGCAGGGAACTCCGCATGACATTGCCTCAATAAGTACTAGAGGGAGTCCTTCAAAACGTGAACTCATTACATAAATATAGCTTTTTATATATTCATCAAATATTTGATTTGTTGGTGGATGTATAGTGATGACGTTACTTAAATTTTTGCTATGAATCATTTCCGTGAGCATAAGTTTTAAACTTCCTTCTCCAAATATATCTAGTTTCCAATTTGGATGTTTTTTATAAACATGTTCCCATGCGTTTATAAGGCGGTCTATTCCTTTTTGATATTCTAAACGTCCAACAGTTATAATTCGCTTTGGAATTGAAGTAGAAGATTGTACTGATGGTTGTTTTACCATATTGGGAATAATCGTAGCTCTTTTTATTAGTTCCCATTCATTAGCAGACGCTTGGGTTAAAACAACTAATGCATCTGCTTTCATTATCTGTTTTTCTTGTCTTTTTTCCTTATAAGTCTTTATTTTATAATATGCCTTATTGCAATTTATTTCACTTTTTTTTCTAGATAAATGGCATTCAATTACCTTTTTTGCATTACAAGGAAGTTTTATTATGGTATTGGCAAAATGCGTGGTAGTTGCTACGATAATATCCGGATTGATTTTGTCAATGCATTCTTTTAATCTTTTTTTGAATAGTTTGTTAAGTTTATGTGAATAATATAATCGTCTTAATAATTTGTATTGATACTTTGTATGGAAACGTATATTCAAATCAATGTGTTCTACTTCAGGAAGAAGTGGAAATGATATGGGGTGATTCCCTTGATTAGTTGTTATAATATATATTTGATAATTGGGTAGTTGACTCAAATAATTCATTTTTTCAATGAGTATTCTTTCTATTCCACCATAGAGGGCCAATGCATCATATACATAAACTATCTTCATTTTTTTATTTTAATTGATGGTACAATTTGCGAATTTAGGATATTGATAAAATTCTTTGTGTAGCGCTGCTTATGCGTTTTCGCTATTTGCCTGACAAATATACAAAAGTATTTGAATATTCTTATTGTCGCTCTAAATTCTTTTGTTTGCATTGTTCGGATTTTTAAGGAAATGGTTGAAATTCTGGATTAGTTATGATTCTATTATAAAAATATTTTTGTAAATTTACAATGATATGCCATTGAAACCTTTTTAGCAATGAAAGAATTTATGTTATTTAGGTATATATTGTCGGTATTATATAGCTTATTTAATGGAATAGTAAAATCTGTGTAAAATGCAGTATATAGAGGATTGCTACCATTCTCTTGAACTTTGTTAAAGTTGAAAATATCCGAATGTCTCTATTTTTTAAAAGCCCATAGGTATTCTGTTTTATTTTCTATTTGTCTCAATTCTTCTTTATAATGAAGACCGTCACTTCCATAGAAATATATATCCTTGCAAAATTCGTCCCACCATCCGTTTTTGATATCTTGATAATATACATCAAGTTGTTCTTTGCTAAAAGATGGCTTATAAGTCCTGTCTACAAGAATTCCTCGTTCTTCAAGTTTTTTAATTATACTCTCTTCTGTTTCTCCTTCATTAAGAAATACATTGTGTTTGACAGTTTCTATTGATACTATATTCTTTTTTAGTCGTTCTTTAAGTTTCTCTTTCCAATAATCTTCTAAAATGTCAGAAGGAAAAAATTTATGTCCATTCCCTGATTTCTGGAAAATTTCCATAGAAATATTAGCGTCGTGTTTAAAGTAGAATATTTTTACTTCTGGTAGTTTTTTCATATCTAATTCTTTAGGCAAATCTAATAAAAATCCATATTGAGCTCCACTTCTCATAAAAATTTGTTTGCCAATTACTGAAAGATGATGCCCATCATCATGCAGATGGAATGCATCTGGCATTTGTAATTCATAGCAGTATATTATTCCTAATTCGTTTGTATCAAGAACAGGGGTATATTCATCATTATTCCAATTATAATTTGTCGTAGCAAAAAACTTCATAGCTTCCATATCTGATGTTAAATCCAGAAAGCGTGTTTTATTGTAATAATGTTGGGCTAAGCCACCATAATTTATAAAGAAAGAGAAATTTTTATGAAGAATGTCGACTCCATTGCTTAGTAATTTTACCAAGGGATGTGATTTTATTAATAATTGCATTTCTTGTCCCCAAATTAAATCATCCAAAAAATAATTTTTTGTTTCATTTCGAAAAAGATTGGGAGTGCAAGGCTTTGGATAGTCTCTACTTTGTCCTCTATATAAAAATTTACGTTTGTATAGATTTGGTTTTAATACAAATTTGTGACTCTGATTATGATTCATGATAAAAGCATCTGAAGGAAATTCATTTTTATAAAATGATACATGGGGAGCAACAAAAGGAGCTCGAAATAATTCATATTCAGTGTCATAGAAAAATAAATCGTTTGATATCCTTTGAATTATGCTATCAGTTTGAAAAGTCTCATTTTCCAAAGCTTGTATAAACTTACATGCTTCATAAATATTGTTAAAAGGATTTTCTCTAGACCCTTTCTCTATGGAATCTATGATATGTATGGATGTTTTTGGGGATTTTTGATGGTATTTCAAATTATTAATAAACGCATCATATATATCAAGCTCTGCTTTATAAACATACGGACTGTTTTTTGAGAGTTTTGTCTTTTTATATGTTACATGTAAACCTAACTCAGAAAGAAGAATTTCTTTTGCTTTATTTATATAAAGTTCTTCGTGTAGTTTTTCACTTACAGGAATTGTTAATCCTTTTATTGATTGTAGTGCATACGAAAATCCTTTGGCATCAATGATTGTACTATTACAGAACTGATCAAATTTATTGGGATTTTCAGATTGTTTTTTAAACATCCGGGATTTGCAATAAACTTCGTCGCGTAAAAGTATAGAGTGATTTCTTCTCACGCAATATTTTAAAAGTTCTTCACTAAGAACTATGGTTCCATCTTTGGTAAGATATGATTTTTGTGGTATGCCATTATTGTGTTCTACTGCAGGTACGTATGTTGTCCGTATATTACATTCGTCTATTTTGAGGAAATTACATGCTTCTTTAAGAAATGAAGAAACAAGTAATTTTGTTTGTGATAATGTTATCATATGAATACTGCAATTTGCTGAAATATAGGTGGATTAATATGTTGAATAGTCTTCTAAATGAGAGAACGCCATTCTTAGCTGTCTTTGCTTCTTTAGGTTGTATTTGTTATATGTCTATTCCTTAATTTCATAGGGAATGAGAAGTGGATGCACATCTATCTTTAATGTCTCTGCAATCTGATATAAAACGGGTAAAGGGAGAGGTTGGACTCTATTTGTTGCATATAGATTGGCTATATTAAAAGTTTTTCCGAGTTTGTTTGCTAACTCTGTTTGACTGATGCCTTTTGCATCCAAAGCTTCCTTAATTCGGTTCATATACGCATCTTCTTGTTTAACGAATGTAAAAGTACAAAATTTTATTTGGTAAGCAGGCATTTTATGCAAGAAAAGTATTACTTTTGTACATAAACATTTTAGTTGTTTTCTTATGCAAAAGATTCTGATTGATGGAATTAGAATAGATGGATTCCGTGGATTGAAAGATTTTAAAATGAGTCTTTCAGAAACTACTGTATTGACAGGTATGAACAATGTTGGAAAGACATCTGTTTTAAAAGCATTGCAGTTGCTGTTTGGAAATAGTTCATTTCTTACGGCAGAAGATTTACACATTGATAAGAATGATAAATCAAATTGTATCATTGTTGATGCTAAAATAGTGGCAATTGATGAAGAAGGAAAACGCATTGCAAATTTTTCAGAGATATGGGAAATCGCATTTGGTGCGGCTAATATAAAAATGGATGCTGAAGAATATGCCTATGTGCCTTTACGTGCTAAATATGTTTTTCAGACGCTTCAAAACTCGTTCAATAAAGATATGCAGGTCTTGAATGAATGGGAGTCCGTAGGCATTACTTGGCAAGATTTGAAAGGTAAAAAGTCTACGATAAAGGGGGAATGCTTTCAATTTCACTATCTGGATGCAAAACGAGATATTCAAGATGATGTAAAATCAAGAACCTCTTATTTAGGTAAAATGTTGGGTGATGTGGTTAGTAATTATGATCCACAAGACGTGGTTGAACTAGAACAGAAAATAAGTTCTTTGAATGCTGAAGCCATAGATAAGAGTAAGGTGCTTAAGAATATTCAGGAATCGCTAAAAGGGATTGACGCTACAATGGACTCTTCCGGCAGGGTTTATGTTTCTCCTTTTGCAAAGAAATTGCGTGATTTGAATAAGAGTCTGACAATTCATTATGGAACAGAGGATAATAGTTTTACAATGGATTATCACGGTATGGGTACTCGAAGTTGGTCTTCCATGTTGTCGTTCAGGGCTTTTGTAAAGCAAATGAGCGATAGTAAGAACCCGGATGAAGATGCTTTTCTGCCTATTATAGCCATAGAAGAGCCTGAAGCGCATCTGCATCCAAATGCACAGAAACAACTCTACAAACAAATGAGTGAAATGCCAGGCATTAAAATAATCTCAACTCACTCTCCGTATGTGGCGGCATGTGCGGATTTGTCTGAGTTGAGGGGTATGTATAAAGCTGAAGAAAAGACAGTTTGCGGAAGTTTGCCTATTGCAAAACTAACTCCTGAGGAACAAAGAAAAATCAGACAAGCTGTATTGATGAGCAATGGTGAACTGCTGTTTGCTAAAGCAATTGTGTTGGGCGAAGGTGAAACGGAAGTACAGTCTTTACCTATTTTCTGCCAACAACATTGGGGATTTACTCCGGTGGAGTCAGGTTTGTCGTTTGTAGATGCAAAGGGGTGTGGTAATTATTATCCTTTTGTAGTTCTTGCTGATGCGTTTCAGATACCTTGGTACATTTTTTCGGATGGTGAAAATGAGACTCAAAAAGGTCTCAAAAAACTTTTGAAGAAGACTTATAATGAAAATAAGGAACTAACAGAGCAGAGGAATATTTTCATTATTCCCGATGAAAAGGATTTTGAAGGAATGCTACTTGATGATGGATATAAGGATGAAATAGAAAGTGCCATTGAACGGTTGAAAGGAGAAGGTTATATTGATAAATTTATTAGAGAAAACAATCACAGGTTAAAGAAACGAGAAAGAACTCCTCACGTATGTAAAAGCTGCCATCAGAATATTTTTGTGGACATTGAACGAATATATGATGGTGAAGGTGGTCGGCTAATGGCTTTAGATGATATCATGGAAAATAGTAAAGCCCAGTTTGGCCCAGTGTTGGCAAATAGCATAATTGAAAGCGGAAAAGCATTACCTCCATTAGTAGTTGAACTATTTGATCGAATCAAAAAGGATATATGTCATGTGTAGAATTAAGTTATCTCCGAAGCAACAAGAGGTTGCAACATTGAAAAATGGTGCAATTTTAGTGCGTGCCAGTGCCGGTAGCGGTAAGACTAGGGTACTCGTGGAACGTATAAAAATGTTGGCTGGCATGACTAGACGCAAAGTGTTGGCGATTACGTTTACCAACAAGGCTTGTGAAGAGATTAGAACAAGACTTGCAGAAGTGGATGAAAATCTGTTAGAACATGTTTTTGTTGCAACATTCCATGGTCTATGTGAGTCAATCATTGAAAGCCATATTGCCGCCACTCGATTTGTAACAATGCCACAAATCTTTACAGATGACGACAGAAAAAAGATTCTGGAGGAAACGATTACAGAAAATCCATTTTTGAGTCAGTGGTATAGGGAATTAAGTGATAAAAATCGTAGAGAAGCTCTTTACCGCGCATTGGATAATATCAGCCTGATAAAACGGTCTGTGATTCTAGATGATGAACTGTATAAGGTTATTAAAGATGAGCAGATGCGTAATCTATACTTAAGTTACAGAGAACTGATGGATTCGCTAAATGCAATTGATTTCGACGATTTGTTGCTTAATGCCTATCAATTGCTGATACATAATCCTAAAATTGCAGATTTATATCGAAGAAATTTTACATATATCTGCGTGGACGAGGCTCAGGATTTAAACAAGGCTCAGTATATGGTTCTTCGTGCTATTACAGGTGCTGAGCATAAAAATGTAATGCTGGTTGGTGACACCAAACAATCTATATATGCTTTTAATGGTTCGAGCAGTAAATATATGGATGAATGGTTCGTGAAGGACTATAATCCAACTGTGTATAACTTAAACGAAAATTATAGAAGTGCAAAGGCGATTCTGGCTTATGCACAGAAGATAGTGCATGATGATTCTTTAGATATTACTTTACCTTATGTGGGCGTTTGTAAGGAATATACTTATAATACGCCATGTGAGGAAGCACAAGGAGTTGTTAGTAATATAAAATCATTGGTAGGTACTGAAATAGAAGGTTATGATGGGAAACTGAGCTATTCTGATATTGCAGTGCTTGCTAGAAATAAATTCGTCCTTGGAAAGATTGAAGAACAATTAAAG
>ERZ839767.1922-NODE-1922-length-29387-cov-4.636199_pt1 | contig 29387 bp, 23 predicted proteins | sample MGYA00519879_ERZ839767 | MGnify/ENA primary metagenome ERZ839767 (study PRJEB31850, sample SAMEA3708852) | human gut metagenome | biome: human gut; feature: human-associated habitat; material: faeces | place: China | collected 2014 ... | reverse complement strand
CCGCGCCGTCTATTCGATGGGTCCGGAGGCATTTGCCGGACACATGAAAGCGCTGATCGATACCGGAGCCTCCCTCCTTGGCGGCTGCTGCGGCACCACCCCGGCCCATATTCAGGCCCTGAAGGCCATCCTGTAAGCCCATGCGTTATGCCATCTCCTTTTTGCTGGGCTTTTACACTTCCTGCCAAACATAGCAGTAAGCTTAACAGCCATACAAGATGTTTCATTCTGTGTTTTTTTATTTTAACGACTCCAAAGTAGATAGAAACATGACACCCCGCTTCTTTTATTAACTTTATTTACACTTATAATATTCTATACAGTACAGATTCCATAGTTACTTTCTTTGGAATCGTTTTAGACCAAAAAGTATAGGATGCAAGTCTGAATCTGCTGGTGGAACTCTGCTGGTGAGGCTCCGCTGGTAGGAATCTTACTCCATCAATCGGGAAATCCGAAAACTGACGAACGAGGTGGGGCTCTACTGGTGGAACTCTACTAATGTGGCTCTACTGATAGAACTCTGCCGGCAAGGCTCCGATAGTGAGGCTCCGCAGGTAGGAATCTACTCCATTAATCAGGAAATCCGAAAACTGACGAACGAGGGTGAGGCTCCGCTAAGTAGGACGCTACTGATAGGGTTCCGCTGGTAAGACTCTATTGGTAGGGCACCATAAACAAGACTCCGTAGATGGCTGAAAATCTTTTTCAGCCAATGAAGTTTTTATAAAAGTCTCGTAAGTTACATCTGTATAGAAGATAAAGGAGCACTCATGTCTTTCCTCACTTAGAAGCTATTCGCACCGCTCGTCTAAAAAAGAGGAGCATCTATTCAAATTCCTATCTTTGAACCATTGGAAACAGCTTCCGGGCAAAGTAATCATTATTCGCATAGGTTGTGTTTAGCTTTCAAATTAGTATCTTTGAACCATTGGAAACAACGACTTTGACAAAAACGCTTCTATCGGCTTTGTTGTGTTTAGCTTTCAAAGTCCTATCTTTGAACCATTGGAAACAGCTTTTGTGTGTATTACAAGAACATCAACTAAGTTGTGTTTACTGCTCTCAAATAACAATCAGCTACCACCACTTCCAAGCAACATTTTTCCTATCTATCAAGAATAAATGAGGTACTTCTTCTATCGAAATGTAACTTACGAGACTAGTTGTATGGCTATTCTTTACCCTTCAAGGTAACAACAATCACACCGTTCTTACCCTTCTCACCATATAGTTCAGTGGCACTTTTATCCTTCAAAACAGTTATGCTTTGAATCTCATCCGGATTTAAATCATCTATTTTATCCACTTGCATGCCATTTACTATAAAGAGAGGAGTTCCCTCAGCCGGAATAACGATACCCTTATTACTCTTTGAGGCCGGAAATACAATTGTCTGTTCGCTCTCCGAAGCTTTATCTTTACCTTGTAAATGGAAGGTTACCGGCATAGTAAACCGCACATCCACAGCCTGTCCGCGTTGTTTTCCCGGTTTCCATTTCGGCATACTCTGTACCACACGTACAGCCTCAGCGTCCAATTCTTTCGATACACTTCTCATTACTTCCACATTGCTAATGCTTCCGTCTTTGTTTACAATAAAGCTCAAGATTACACGTCCCTGCGTACCGGCTTTCTGTGCTTCCACCGGATACTTCAGGTTTCGTGCCAAAAATCTCATGCACTCTTCCATTCCTCCGGGATAGCTAGGCATATCTTCCACTACTACAAATATGTCTCCATTGTCCGACGTCTTCGAAGCTTTACTAGCAGCTACAGTTCCCTCTTGCGCCTTTACGTTACTGACTTCCATAACTTTAGGTTCACCGTAACCTACCACTACCACTTCGCCCACATTTACGTTTTTCCGCTCCAACGCTATAACAAGCTCTTTCCCTTTCATGTTTTTTGAAACAGTAAGTTCCTGAAAGCGCCTGCCTACGTAAGAGACACCTAACACACTCCCCTCTTCGGCCGAAATAGAGAACACTCCCTCTTTATCAGACAGAGTTCCTATCGATGTGCCTTTAATAATAATACTTGCACCAGGCATAGGCTTTCCGGTTTCGGCATTCAGAATAACGCCTTTCACTTTGATTTCGGCCAAAGCTTTTTCGGTTCCGGCAACCACTGTTGTTGTTTGTTCTTTAACGGCAGCAATCCTGTTTCCCGTTCCGGCTTCGGGCGCTACTGCCGGAGCTGCTTCTTCCACAACCGCTCTTTGCTCATTTTTAACTTCCCCGGTTTTCACCATTTCAGTTAAATCACTAACTTTGACAGCTGAAATCTCTTCCAATTCATTAGAGACTTCGGGACGGGCAAATGCGGCCACTGTTACAGCAGCCAAAGGAAGTACATAGAGGTACTTCAACTTAGCCCACACACTTGATTTTTCTTTTAACATCATAGTAATTCTTTTTTTAAGTGAACTGTGATTAAAGCTGTTGGCAATAGAGTAGAGCCTTGCGCCAACGGCTTTTTTAATTAATAACAACTGATATTTTTTTGCATCGATACCTTGTTGAATAACGGATTCGTCCGCCTCGTACTCATGAATGGTCTGCAACTCCTGCTTCAGCAGCCAGGCTGCCGGATTGAACCATTGGAACAAAATACATATCTCAGCCACAAGTAAATCCCACGAGTGGAGGTTCTTTACATGCGCTTTCTCATGAGTCAGAATTTCTGTTCCGTTTTCTTTCAAATCGTCTTCCGAAATCACTATGAACTTCATCCAACTAAACGGAGCTATTTTACGACGATGGACAATTATCGTTATGCCTTCTTCTTTATAGGAATAGCCTTTCATCATTAACCTCAGCATGCAGGCCAACGACCAGATGTTTCTGATAAAGAAGAAAATAATACCTATCACATAAAGTAATAAAATCCCTTCACGCCAAGGAAAGTGCGTAGCCTCCTCTCCCGCTGTTTTCACCACAGTTACCGGTTCGGCCATCAGCAACAGGTCTTCCATGGTGAGCAACGGATTTTCCATCACAGCCGGTTGCCCTAAAGTAATCTCACACAACGGAATTAAACAGGACAGTAGCAATAGACTCAGTAATGCAAAACGGTTAAAACGATGAAACGTCTCGCGGCTCAGCAGCAACCGATAGAAAAGATAAAACAGCGCCAAGCAGAAAGCCGATTTTATTATATATACAAGGAATAGTCCCATACGTATCAGATTTTGATTAACATTCCATATTATTTCTTATGCGCTTCTTCCACTTTACGAATCAGCTCTTTCAGTTCGTCCACAGAAATAGCTTCTTCTTTCACCAAAGAGGAGACCACATTCATATAAGAGTTATTGTAATATTTACGAATCACACTTTTCAGCGTTCCATTATGGTAACTCTCTTTCGTGATGACAGGAAAATAACGATAAGTATTGCCTAAGGCTTCGTGGTTGAGGAATCCTTTTTCTTCCAATCCGCGCACAATAGTCGATAGGGTATTAAAATGGGGTTTCGGCTCTGCATAAAAAGCCAACAGTTCTTTCACAAACAGAGGACCTTCTTTCCAATAGAAGTCCATGATTTCTTCTTCTTTTGCCGTTAATGCTTTCATAAATCAGATTATTTACGGCAAAGAACTAAAACTTTTAGTTGATAAACTAATTATTTTAGTTAAACTAAACTAAAGGAATTAGTTTGCTTAAAGGAAGAAGTGTTTACGGCATAAGAAAGAGCAGAAAAAGGACTGATTATAAGAGTTATATGGCATTAGACACAACGCCGGTAATTTACAGACAAGTGTGTAAAAGCTCCCTCTTATGGAATAATAACTTTCAAATAGGAATCTCCGATAAACTTCTTTCGTTAAATCTCAGCATAGCCTTTAGGAGTGTCGACTGTTTGGATAGAAATTCTAGTTCTTTTGATAGTAGCATCCGTTGGAACTCTTTTATCTATGCCTTATACTCTATGTATGTCTACTGAATTCAGGTTAGTATAGTCAACACTTGTGACAGTAAGCTGGCACACTTGTGACACATACCTATGTCACACTCATGCCAACAGCTTGGCAAAGGTGTGACACACGTAGCTGTCACACCCATGCCAATAGCGTGGCATTACCTCTAATAATAGAATACGTTGCCAATGTATGTAGGAGAAGCTATGGATGTGGTAATAGCTAACATGCGTCTATCTGGCACGGGAATTATGCCATAAAAATGTAACCGGGAAAACTTGCCACACCTGAACAGGCTTGCCTCCCTGCTGTCCGGGATTCCATTTCGGCATACTCTTTATCACACGCAATGCTTCATTGTCTAACACCTTCCCCGCACTGCGAAAAATAGAAATACGGCTCAGTTCTCCACTTTCCGTTACCACAAACTGTACCAAGACCTTCCCCTGCAACTTTTTCTGAAAAGCCTCCTTCGGATATCTTATATTTTGGGCTACATAGATGGCAGCGCCCCGCTCTCCTCCCGGGAAAGAGGGCATTTCATCGGCTTCCATCAAAATGCCTTCCTTGTTTAAAGCCTCTATGGTTTCCTCATCCGGCCACATACAATCAGCCAAATTAAAATGAACCGGGAAGGTATACCGAACTTTCACTGCTTTTTCATTCAAAATTCCCGGTCTCCATTTCGGCATTCCCTTTACAATCCGCACAGCTTCAGCATCCATTTCCGGCGAGATGCCTTTCATGACCGATATACTATCCAGCGTTCCATCCTCATTCACTATAAACTGCAAATAAACTTTGCCTTCTTGCCCCGAGGCTCTTGCCTGCGACGGATACTTCAAATGTCGAACCACATACTCCAGCACCTTCGCATTTCCTCCCGGAAAAGAAGGAAGTTTATCCACATCCGAGGTTAGCAGCACCCGACCATCCGCAATGGTATCACTCGAACAAACGGCCGGAGAGAATTCAGCATTCTGTCCGCATAACGCACCTGTATTTTGAGTATCACTTAAAGAAACAACCGGAAAGAATTCCGCAGAAGAGGTTTCTTCCAATGTCTTAGGGAGTGGCGAAAAAGAAGCCGCCACCGCATTCGTAGCCAGCATGGCTATGGAGAAGACACCTAGCATTCCGTACTTCTTTATACCTCCAGTTAAGTTATCACATTTCATGTCTCTCGACGCAATTAAAAGCGTGGTTTTCGTCAATGATAACAGATTGTAAATGTATTTCATATCTATATGGATTTTAGGTTTCAACTATAAAAAGAGACTCCGGATAGGCGATGTCTACCAGGAAAAGGGCATTGCCCGGAACAGAACTTCCGGCTTTGCAACGGTCTTTCTGCTCAATCACCCGGCAAAAATCATCCAAAGAAAGCTTACCGCGTCCCACTTCCAACAAGGTTCCCACAATGGCACGCACCATATTGCGCAAAAAGCGGTCGGCCTGAATCGTAAACACCCATTCGTCATCGCTTATCTGCGACCATTCGGCATGCATCATGCGGCAATTGTTTGTTTTCACATCCGTATGAAGCTTGCTGAAACTGGTAAAATCGGTATAGCGAAAGAGCAAACGCGCTGCTTCGTTCATCTTCTCCACATCCGGACACGCGCCAACCAAGCGGCAGACGTAGTTTCTACGAAAAGGTTTCTTGGCGGTAGTGATATAATATTTATAGGTACGCGAGAGGGCATCGAAACGGGCATGCGCCTCCGGACGAACCGGCACCACCTTATAGATAGAGATATCGGGAGGCAACAGTCGGTTCAATTTATCTGTCAACACCTCCGGCCGAAGCTCTCCGTCGTAATCGAAATGAGCCACCATCAACGAGGCATGTACTCCGGCATCGGTACGGCCGGCTCCTACCACATCCACCTCCCGACGAAGATATGTAGAGAGCGCTTTCATTAAAGTACCCTGCACACTCACCCCATTGGGCTGTATCTGCCAACCGTGATAATTTGTTCCGTCGTAAGCCAAATAAATAAAATATCGTTGCACGTTTGAATCTTCTCTTTAATTTATTTGCAAAGGTATTTATTTTTTCCTTATTTTGTAGGCGTATGCTACATGTTAATAAACAGAGTAGTTTGTCTTACCTTTAAAGAGAAACGAAACGTATGTTGCACTTAATGACTATATTACCTTTAAATCATCTCTTTTTGAATATTAAAAAGAGAGATGAATTTCTTTTCTAAAAACACACTACGTCGTAAGAATCCCTACGGCATCTATCCTTATTTTATGATAAAGAAGCTATCGCATCTTGTGGAAACCGCCGGATAAAAGCGACTTCTCGTATATTTCCTCCAGAACAAGGCCTCCGCATCAGGTCGGAAGGGAATCAACGTGAAGGACTTTACCAAACCGTTACACAGCAGCGTATGTGGCCAGAGAAAATGAAAGACTTTCGAAAACAGCTTGGAGATTAAAGCTGCAACGTATGCAGCCAGAGAAAATGAAAAACTTTCGAAAGGAAGAACAGCAAAGGACTTGGCGATTAAAAGGAATAATCGCCTGAAAACGAAGACCCTTTCCCAACATCTTCCCTAAAAGTCTTCCTAAGCGCAACGCCCCGGTTCGGGTTCTATATAGAAAAGGAGGTTTCCGAACAAGCAAGCGTTTCTTTATCCTATTTACATAAGACAATCTTTACAATAACCTTTAAACTAACTAATTATGGAATTACCTTTTTCTGAATCTTACAAAATTAAGATGGTGGAGACTCTCCACAAAAGCACACGTACCGAACGCGAAACGTGGATAAAAGAAGCACGGTACAATCTCTTCAACCTGAAAAGCGAACAGGTGTTTATCGACTTGCTGACCGATTCGGGCACAGGTGCCATGAGCGACAAACAATGGGCCGCTATGATGACCGGCGACGAAAGTTATGCCGGAGCACGCTCTTATTTTGAAATGAAAGACGCTATCCGCCAAATTCTCGGATTCGAGTTCTTCCTCCCTACCCATCAGGGACGCGCTGCCGAAAATGTACTTTACTCTACCATCCTGAGCGAAGGGGACATTGTACCGGGAAACTCTCATTTCGATACCACGAAAGGACATATTGAATTCCGCAAAGCCGAAGCCATTGACTGTACCATTGACGAAGCCCGCGATACACAGCTGGAAATTCCGTTCAAAGGAAACATGGATTTAGAGAAACTCGAAACCATATTAAAAAAATATCCGGCCAAACGAATTCCGGTAGTAGTGCTGACTATCACCAACAACACCGCCGGAGGACAACCGGTTTCAATGGAAAACATCCGTGGCGTAGCCGGGCTCTGTAAAAAGTACGGAGTGAAGCTGCAAATAGACTCTGCCCGCTTTGCGGAAAACGCTTACTTTATCAAAACACGGGAACAGGGCTATGCCGATAAAAGCATCAAGGAGATTGCCCGGGAAATGTTCTCGTACGCCGACATTGCCACCATGTCGAGTAAAAAAGACGCTATTGCCAACATGGGTGGATTCGTGGCTTTCCGTGATGAGGAGTTGTGGCGCAAATGCCAAATGTTCTGCATCATGAACGAGGGATTCATTACTTACGGAGGTATGTCGGGACGCGATATGAGCGCCTTGGCACAAGGATTGGACGAAGGAACGGAATTCGATTATCTGGAAACCCGCATCAAGCAAGTAGCTTATCTGGCTTCCAAGCTGGACGAGTACGGTATCCCTTACCAACGTCCGGCCGGAGGACATGCTGTATTTGTTGACGCCAAGAAGATTCTTACCCATGTTCCGAAAGAAGAATTTCAGGCTCAGACATTGGGTGTGGAACTTTATCTGGAAGCCGGTATACGCGGAGTGGAAATCGGTGCCATTCTGGCAGACAGAGACCCCGTGACACGCGAGAACCGCTATCCTTCGCTCGAACTGTTACGGTTGGCCATTCCACGGAGAACTTACACCAATAATCACATGGATGTGATTGCCGCCGCTCTGAAGAATGTGTACGACCGCAGGGAAAGTATCTGTCACGGATACGTCATTACCAAAGAGTTGCCTATTATGCGCCACTTCACCATCGAGCTGGCTCCGGCAGAGTAATCGTACGGTTTCGGATGATACTTAGCAGTGTCCATTCAAGCATATTGAATGGATTTTAAAACAGGATGATGTAACAGACACCTGTGCAAGAGTACCCATTCAAGCATAGAGAATTGATTTTGGCACAAGAAAAAAAGGCTAACAGCAGATGTTTACCATATCTTATAAACAGTATTAGCCGACAATTATTATAAACAGAACCGGCAGAAGCAACAGTGTTCAGACACACAACACACTGTCTTCCGCCGGTTCTTTTTTCACTGTAACGGTATTTCAAACTCATCGGTTACCGGCGGCATACAAATCTGATTGTCGCAGCACTGATAGGTTACTTTACAATGCGCCACGGGATTCATCTGAAACGAATGCCCCTCATACTTTTGTTTAAATACCACCTTCTGTTCATACACTTGTATCGCCTCCTCCCCTTCCATCGGTCGAGAGGGAGAAGCGGCCAGTGTCCCTACTTTTTTATACCCTTCGGGCAAATCTATTTCCACCTTGGTGATATAAAACGGACAATTACCGTTGGCTGAAGCATAAATATGAAAACCATCCAAAATGCAACCGTTCAAAACTATCTCTCCTTTACCTGACAATTGGTTTTGTAAGGAAGCGGAAAACAGAACGGGGCTGTCACGAGTAGGTTCCATAGTCACCTTAGGCTTGGAAGATTCACGCGGAAGAACCGGTTGTACCACCGTTTCATCGTTAACCATGAACTTATAGCCTCCTGATTCTGTAAAAAACAGTTTCGAACGGTAACGTTCAAACCACTCCCGCCACGCTTCCGGAGTAGCAAAGTTACATACCGTATACCGTGCCAGTATACTCCGTGCCTTAGCCGTATCTCTACCTGTTTCCAACATACGTATGCATTTATCGAGCAAGCGTTTATCATTATTTGCAACGCCCAAACTCTTCACCTCCTTATCTACCACAAACGAATAATTGTTCCCATAAAAATAGTTCATATTCTCTTTTAAGAACTCCCTGCAAGCCATTTCATCATGACCAAAACGGGTATACAAATCTTTATGCAGAAACTGTTTTATAAAACCTTCACGCATAAGAGGTTCACGTCCACTCGTCCTCATTCGCTTACAATAAGCTTCGTAAGCTCCTTTCTCCAGTATATCCAGATTATCCTGAATACGTTCCCTTACCGTCACTCCCTTTTCCATCTTACGGGCAATAGGCCTTTTCCCCTTAAAACGGTTTATATAGCAAATTGCATTCGCAAAGACTCTTTGCGCCTCTGCCGTCATATAACTTGGCGACGCTGCAAATCCCCACATCAAAAAGTTTCCGTGCCTCGCTATGGCTACCGCATCGATAGACTTCAGGCACTCTCCACCTGAAATAACTTCAGCATCAGGAGAGTCTTCAAAAGCATCTCCATGAGAGACCATACCTATACGATACCCCTTGACCGGTTCTTTCTGAACGGCCCACATAGGTATACTGAGCGGGATTTCATTTCCGTTCGCATAATTGTAAACCATCGTTGGGGTGGGTCGTTCCACAAGAGTTATATCGGTAACAAACGGGCCTTTAAATACAGGATGTGAACGTTTTATCTGTAACGCATGCTCTTTCAAGCACATGCAATACCAATCCATTTTCAATCCCAAAGACTCTCCCATCATCGGAGCCGTATGTCCGATAAATACAGTTGGACAATCATACGTTTCCGGCAGATAGCGTTTCACCTTTGCGGAAGAAAGTTGAGACGGAGGCAATGCGTCAAAAATGGTCACATCATACAGTGCCGATAACTCAGGCGTGTAAGCATCGGCATCCACACATTCCACCTTTTCAAAGAAAGTTTCCAATAAGTTTTTAAACTCAGGCATCCGTGTCCGGATATCTTCCGCATACCGTTCTTCGGCCATTGCTCCGGCTGCTACCAATGCGTATTTTTTCAAAGGGACGGACGGACTTTGCCCTACATATAGAACTTTTAAAGGCTCCCGTTTTTCAGCGGCTTGAGCTTCTTCCATAAAGAAGCCATACAACCCCAACACTACACTTACTATAAGCCAAAATTGTTTCATTGCGGCACTGTTTGAACTTTACATTTAAAATCGATATATTTACCCGAAGCTCCTGTAATATTCAAAAGCCCTTTGCGACCGTCGGCTGTTTTAAAGCCTATCACATCTCCTTTCTTTACCTGAATCTTTCCTACTGTATTCGTAAAATCTATGGCCATAATCTCCTTATCCTTTGCTTTCTTATAATCCACACCTTCCAATTTTACCATAAGGGTTTTACGCATTTCGGAAGGTACGTAATTCATATCTTTCAATGCTTCCAGGTTATCCACAATCTCCGGTTCGTCAGGAGACATAAAATAGTAGTTAGTTGCCCCATCGGAAACACCGTAAAAATCAATATGCTCTATATTCTTTTTATAATAGGTAGCCAGAGTGGGAGTCATTCCATAGGCTGCATCCAGTTCTGTAGAATAGAATGCATATCCTTTCGCTTTAAATGTATGATAAAAATAAGCCCGACCACTGGTGTTCTTTTCTTTGAAATTAGCAATGAGCATGGATGAAGTAATGGTTTGCGACTGGCCGTTCTTCGCCGTTACGGTAAAGTCGAGGCTAATCGTTTCGCCCGGTAAAGAAGGTACCGTAATCGGGTATTCAATGATAGCGGTTTTCACCGACGCACTTAAATATCCCTCTTCGTTCACCGTTACATCATTGGCCAAAACAATGGTCGGCAATTTATCATTATTTTCCAACTCATGGCTCACATTCGATATCACCACCCTGTCTAATCCGGCTCCGCATTGCGCCATCAGTTTATACACATACTCGTCTTTGGGGTTGGCATAAGGTTCTTCCAAAGCATCCATCAGTATCAAGCGCAAGGTTTGGTCTTCGGAAAAGATATCGTCGATATTATTGTCGCACGATGCAAAAAAGCATCCGCACATCAAACAAGGAATTATATATCTAATTTTCATTTTCATTGACTTTTATAGGTTATTACTCTATTCCTGAGCGAAGATGGGATTAGCCACCATCAATATGTTATATTTCATTTCGTCATCAGGGATTTGCCATGCTAATTGTTTATCATCCCGAAAGATTGAATTATACTCTGTGAGTAACCGCTTTCCTGAGGCCAGCCTCATCCGTGCCGCTACGAAGAATTCCGACCCGTTTTCCAAACCAATCTCCCGAACGGTTTCATTAAAAACAGCTTTTATCAGTTCATCACGGTCTGTAAAATCTTTCTCGTCATATAACTCATTGCCCGAACGCTCACGTAACACATTCAAAGGCGCCAACACCTCTTTAACGGATGCTCCGGAGGTAGCTAAAGCCTCCGCCTTAAACAGATACATCTGCGCCAAACGCATATAACACATAGGACAGTCTCCGTTACTCCGCCATATCTTTTTCAGTACCAATGTTTTCCGGGTAGAATTCACTTTGTCGTACATCACCGAATCAAAGGCTTCGGTGTATCGCGCATCGTTCTCTTCATTAAAAATAGAGAAGAACTGGTCGTTCGGCTTATAAGAACCGCACATCAATTTCTTAATACTGGCCACGTTCGTATCCACATCTGTCAGTTTTTTCTCCGATAGATAGCGTGAAAACATCAACTCAGTGGACTCATATCCGTTTTTTACAAAATCGGCATAGGTATTTTCCATCTTAAATCCATAGTCGGCTACTACGTCATCGGCCATCTGAGGAACAGCGGCATAATCCTCCGGCTGTCCTCTCAGCAGCAAAGTTTCTATTTTATAAGCTTTGGCCAATCCTTTCGAAACCCGATAAACATTGGAAAAGTCAGGTCCGTTGTTTATGGCATAGTCCAAATCGTCCAATATCATCCCGTAAGCCTCTTTTACATTCGAACGCTTCATATTGTTATTGGAGAGCTTCCCCGGCACACGCCGCATTAGTGGGCCATACTCACTGTCAATATCCCACCAGAACGCATAATGCTTCATCAGATAAAGCTGCGCAAAAGCACGCATAAAGCGGGTTTCTGCTATAATTTCGCTTTTGCGGTTCTCAATAAAACGGTTATCCGGTACTTTTTCAATTCCCTCCAACAAATTATTCGCCGCGTTAATCATTTGTCCGCATAGTTTCCACTTATTCAATAATTCATTGTGCTCCGAAGGTATTTCAAGCAATTCCAGGTAACGCTCATAATTCTGCCCCCGATAGGTACCTTCCAACAAACCACAACGATACGCATCGTCCACCAGAAAATAGGCGGAAAAAATGCCGTATTCCCCCAAATAAGAGTATACTCCCAACAGAGCAGTTTCGGCTGAAGCCTGGTCTTTAATAGCTTCCTTAGCAGCTATTTGCGATTTAGGCAACTCATCATCAAACAAACTGTTACATGCCGATAAACTGGTGGCAAGCCATATCAATCCAATTATATATTTTGTTTTCATCATTCCTTCTTATTATTTAATAGACAACTTGATTCCAAAATTATACGTACGCGTCTGCGGATAAGTAGTATAATCAATAGCAGCTCCGGCTATACGGTTCGAAGCATCATAGCTCTCCGGATTAGGCCCCGGATAGTCGGTAAAAGTATATACATTATTCACCGAGGCAAATAATTCCAAACGGTTTAAAAAGCCTATCTTATTCAACCAGTTAGAGGGCATCCGGTAAGTCAACGATATGTTTTGTATTTTTAAATACGAAGCATCGTGCAACCAAAAATCGGTCATGCCATAAGAAGTAGCATTCAGTTTTATTTTCGGATATTTATTTGTCGGGTTCTCCGGTGTCCAACGGTTCAATGCTAACGATAACAGGTTCTTTGGTCTGTTCGGATTAAAAGTAAACTGCGAACCTTCCGCCTCCCAACTCTTCATATTACCGTAGCTAAAGCTTGCCTGGGCGCTTAATGTAAACCATTTCCAGGTAAAGCGCGTAGACATACCTCCTGTAAAATCGGGCAGTGAGCTTCCCAGCACCGTCATATCTTCATAATTATTTGTCTTGAGATTAACATATCCGTCGCCTGAAAGGTCCAGCAGTTTTATATCGCCCGGAGAAAGCTTATCATAGCTGAACTTTTGCTGATAGGGCATATCCGGATTCAATGCTTCACAAGCATTGATTTCATCCCAGCTTTGAAACACTCCGTCTGTTTTATACCCAAAGAAGAGTCCCAGCGATTTTCCCTCCTCTATCACCGTACTTCTTAAAGAAGGAGAGCCCGGTGAAGAGACATAATGAGAATCCAGTCCGGTTACTTTATTCAAATTCTTGGCAATGTCAAAAGAGAAATCCCAATACCAATCTTTCTTCGTTAAAATCTTTGCCGTCACATTAAACTCAATTCCCCGGTTCTCAATCGAAGCGAAATTCACCTTGGTAGAAGGTAATCCGATACCCGGCGAAAGGGTATAGTTATAAAGCAGGTCTTTGGTCTTCTTTTTATAGACTCCTATCGTACCGGCAATTCGCTGGTTAGGAAAAAGTCCGAAGTCCAATCCTAAATCGTAAGCCAGCGTACCTTCCCAACGCAATTCATCATTTCCCATGGTTCCGGGCACCACAGCCGGCTTACCCAGATACTCGGTCGATTCATATAGAGTCATCCAATCATATTCTGACACATAACCCATTCCCACCTTTCCGACACTGGCACGCAACTTTAAAAAAGAGAGTACCTTATTCCCTTTCAGAAATTTCTCTTCCGAAAGAATCCAGCCGGCAGCAGCTGAAGGGAAATAGCTCCAACGATTGTCCGGCGAAAAACGAGACGACCCGTCTGCACGGATAGACAGCGTAAGCAAATAGCGGTCGTTATATTTGTAATTACTGCGCGCCACCCCCGATAGAAGCAATGAACCACGATTATATCCATACTGGCTTTTAAACGTAACTCCCTGATAAATTTCGGTCTGTATTTTATCGTCCGGGAAATCGCCAAACGTGATGGTATGACTGTTATTTTCTTCATCCGAAAGCGTTCCGGACAAAGTAAAATCGAATTCATGTTTCTTTATTCGTTTCAAATATGAAAGGCGTCCTTCCACTTCCTGCTTCTGATACGAATAATCACGATTAGTCAGCTGTCCGGCCTGCCCCTTATAGCCACCGCTACCCATAAAGGTTTCACTTGGATAAAAATCCCGTTCTTTGCGTTGGTTATAATTATAGGAATACATCAGCCGTGCTTTTAGTCCGTCTAAAATATTCGCCTCCAGAAAAGCGGATAGATTCGCACTTAACCCCCGCGTCGTATTATCACGTTCTTTTACTTCTATCATCGGATTGGTTTCGAAACGTTCCGAACCCTGATACATGTATTTATGTACATAGTAGCTTCCGTCTTCATTATAGCAAGGGAGGTCGGGACGAGCCTCTGAAGCGATACGAAAGTTCTCGGTTTGTCCTCGCTTGGAGATATTTCCACGGAAATTCACTCCGGTTTTCAGCCATTTATTGATATCCGTATTCAAACTTAAAGATAAAGTGTGCCGGCGGTTATCGGTATTTACTAACATACCGTCTTCATCCGACAAACCGTATGAAAGAGAATAATAAGTAGATGCACTACCTCCTCTGATACTCAAATTATGTGTTTGTACCTCTGCCGACTGCATCAGCAACTTCATCCACGGGGTATTTACTTCGCCAAAATAACCGGGTGTGGTAAACTGCTTGTAATAAGTATAATCCTTTAAATCCGTGACGCCCGATTCGATGGCCGTATTTCGGGTAGCTTCAAGTAAAAGCAATTTAAACTCTTCCGTATTCAAAACATCCATATCGGACACCAACTGGCGAGTTCCGTATGTATAACTGTAATCGACCGTCGGTTTCGAGTTTCGGTTACCCTTTTTTGTCGTAATCATAATGACTCCTGCCGCTGCTCTCGAACCATAAATAGCCGAAGAAGAGGCTCCTTTCGATACATCGATACTTTTTACATCGGCCGGATTGATATCGTTAATGGAAAAGTTACTTGGCATCGGCACATCATCGACTACAATCAATGGAGAGGTATTTCCCGATAAAGAAGCTACTCCGCGAATTTGCATCTGCACCTCCTCACCCGGAGCACCGCTACCTGTCAGGATATGTAATCCGGGAACCTGTCCTTGGATAATAGTACCTATATCTGTGGCAGCCGACTCTTCCATCAAACGTTCGTCTACACTGGAGATAGCTCCTGTTAAATCTTTACGTTTGGCAGCACCGTAACCTATCACTACCAACTCTTCCATTTCCATGTTTTTGGGATGCAATTGCACATCGTATTTTCCACTCTTCCTTATCTGTTTCTTCAAGACTTCATATCCCAAATAAGAGTAAACCAGAACAACTTTGCTGGCCGTACAAGAAATAGTATAGTTTCCATCCATATCGGCAATGGCGCCATTCCGTGAATTTTCTACCATCACATTGGCACCGGGTAACGACTCTCCGGTTTTGGCGTCGGTTATTCTACCGGTTATCTGAAAGGTTTGTTTTATCGCTTTTACAATAATCGCATTCTCCGAAAACTCAAAAGAAACGGGCTCATTCTCGAACAAACGTAACAACAAAGACTTCACACGCTCATTCTTGGCTCTAACCTCCGGGATTTTCCCCATCTCCAAATCTTTTACATTATAAATAAACGAAAGCCCTGTTTTCTCGTGAATAGCTTTAAACAATTGCTCCGTTGTCACATCCGACATCCTTAAGGTAACTCTCCGCTCTTCCGGCTTGGTAGATTGCGCCCATAATGAGGTACCTAAAAGCATCATCCAAAAGACGAGTACGCATCGTACATTCCTGTTTTTCATAAATCTCTCTTTTTTAGTATTAGACATTAATTAGCGGAAGCATTCTTCAATATCACTTCCGAACCATTCTTTTCAAATGTTATATAACTTGTTTTCAACATCATATTCAAGATTTTACGAAGTGAAGCCGTTCTGGGAATACAACCTGTAAAATGTTCATTTTTCAACTCCTCATCCGCAAAGGTTATCTTCACATCATGCCAACGTGCTATTTCTTCAAACAATTGTTCCAATGAGGTATTTTCGAAATAATATTGTCCGCTCTTCCAGCCCGTATACAGCAGTATATCCTTATCCGTCACTTCTACCGTTTGTTTCTCTTTATTCATCTCTGCCGAATGTCCGGGGGTAAGCATGGTTTCCTTATCGCTTCCATCAATGCGTACAGACACGGAGCCTCGCACAAGGGTGGTACGTATACATTTTTCATCCCGCGCATTGATATTAAACTCGGTACCGTAAACACGCGTTTCCGTACCTCCGGCGTGCACCACAAAAGCATGGCGGGAATCTTTAGTCACCTCAAAGTAAGCTTCACCTTCTAAGTAAACTTTCCGCTCATTGCCTCGGAATGTTTCCGGATATTTCAATTTAGAGTCTGAGTTCAGCCACACATGTGTGCCGTCGCTCAATACAACCGAGAGGTCTGCGCCACGGTCTATTATCACTTCATTCAATTGTTCTTTACCAGAAGGGACAGGGGCTGTTTTAGCATACGCCAAGCTCGTGAAGGAAGAATCAACCGTATAAGGAACCGATTGATTAAGCGTGGCAAGTTGCTGCAAAGTCAGTGTTTGACCGGTAGCTGTTACCAGACGTACCTTTTTATTGGAGACCTTTTCTTGCTCCATGATAGCAGGTAGGGAATCTACTTTAGCCGTCACCGCCAGCCCTTCTACCGGAGTAGATGTTGGGGGTGTTGTCGGATAAAAGAACCATCCTACCAACAAAGCGGCTGCAATCCCCGACAAGGAAACGCCCCAACGTATCGTCATACGCCGGATGCGCTTTTTACGCAGTTTGCGTCTATACTCCTCTCTATAAAATCCGAACGTTTCATCCGGCAGAGAATAAGGAAGTTTGTTACATTGTTTTTTAGCAAAGGCTTCAAAATAGGCTTGATGCGCAGGAGAGGCCTCCCACCATTGATTAAACTCTATTTCTTCTTCCGGGGTAAGGTTCCCCTCCCATTTTTTATACAGTAGTTCGATATCCATGTTTTACACCATTTTCACAAATGACACAAAACATCTTAAAAAGGTTTACACGATTGAAGAAAAAAATACGATAACACTTAATTTCTTTAAATTGAGATAGACTGAATTCTCATCTCGAAGGGTCTCCTTTAAGCGGTTCATAGCCCTGTGCAGCTGCACTTTCACCGTGCTTTCCGACAGCTGTAACTCTTCCGCAATATCCTTTATTTTTTCACCTTTATAAAAGCGCAAATAACAAATATTGCGACAACTCTCAGGCAATGCATCAATAATTTTATAAACTTCCTCCGAAAGAGCTTTCCGCTCGGAATCGTCCCAACATCCGGTCTCTGCTATTTCGCGAAAATAAAGTTCACGGTTGCGGTCCTCCAAAGCCAAATCGCGGAGGTAATTGTAACAGCGGTTACGGACGGAAGTGCGCATATAGCCTTCCATGTTCAATATCGCGTCAATCTCTTTACAATTCTCGTAAATAGAGATGAACACATCTTGAACAATATCATTCGCTACATCGCTATCAAGCACATAAGAGTGGGCCAATTTATGCAAATCGGCAAATAAAGAATCAAATAACTGTACATAGGCCTTTTCTTCTTTATTCTTCAGTTGTTGTATAAATGATACATCCCAATTGATACTCATCCCTTTATATGCATTCAAACTATGGGAGACAAAAGTAAGCATAAAAGCGAAAACGACAAATAAATCAATAAAAGTTATTTATAAAGGGGTATTTCCTCCTACCCAGTAGTATCTCAATTCAACTTCCGGTTTCTCTCACAAACAGACCATTCATCTCGGCTACACAATATAAAAACAACATAGTTAGTTATCATTCGCAACATAGTTAGTTATTTTTGTAGCATTATTAGTTATCGTTCATAGCATTATTAGTTATTCTTCCTCTAGTGAGTTCCTCCTCTACATTTACGTGATTGGCTCATCTTGCCTGTTTTATCTTAATTCTATTGGGTCTTTCATTTATTAAAATGCATTTGTGGCTACAGTCTATCCGATAAAAATAGTATACATTTTCGGCCCTTTACATTCGAATTCGGTATCACTTTCGGTATCAAAACGCTATATAGTCCTTTTAGAAGTGCAATTTCTCACAGTTCCGTTTTTACAAACTATTAGAAATAAGCAGATTACCATTTTCAGAAGAAAAAAGAAACAGATAAATCAAGCTCTAAAAGAGTAAAAAGAGACGTTTAAGCCCAAAATCAGTAATTTTTATAAGATGTAAATTCTAGCATAGAAAAGTTTTTACATACTAAAGAAGAGGCTTTTTAAAATGGAAGAAAATTACAATAAAGAGAAAACACAGAGAAAAAACGATAGCAAGGTGATTAAGAAGAGGCCGCTGCTGCACAAGCCGTATTTTAATTTTCCACTACAAAAGGAGCATAAGGGCTTTTGGCCCACAGGTGAACCCTTATACCTGAATAATACATCGATACAACACTGATTTTTAAGTCATTGAACAACAGAAAGCGCCTTCTATAAAATCAGGGAGACTCTCTATTATTTAAAGCTGCCATACAAGCTATTTTCATATCTTGAAAGCCTCAACTTTGCATAAACCTCCAAACGTATTTCCCTTTTACAAGCTCTATTTCCGAGAGAAACCGGAAGTTGAATGGAGATACTACTGTCTTATAAAAGCTGAAATTCGTCTTTGCAATCCCAGAAAAAAAGGTATATAAGTGTTTTGATACCAAAAAGTGATACCGAATTACCAAGAAAACAGCTCATAGAGCATTGATTACCAAAGCATTGAATAGGGTTTCATACAACAAAAAAAGGCGATTCGGTAAATAGAGATAAAAATTAATCACTACATTTGCAACGGGAGGTATTACTAACGAAATCACAATGAAAGAAACCGAGAAAAGAAATAGCAACGATTCAGACTTTGAATATCTAATCAGTCTTTTGCGGAAAAGAGGAGTTACTTTTGCGAAGGGTTTATCAGACAAAGAGATAACTGAGATAGAGAACGAATTCCGATTCATCTTTCCACCCGATTTAAGGCAATTTCTACAAACAGCACTTCCCGTATCAAACAACTTTATCGATTGGCACTCCATAAAGGATATCAAACAGAGGTTCAACTGGCCGTTCGAGGGAATCCTCTTTGATATCAGCAACAATCATTTCTGGTACAAAGATTGGGGCAAAAAACCGGATTCACAGGCTGAGCAAATCCAACTCGCCGAATCATTTTACAAGCAATATCCTCCATTAATTCCAATATACTCGCACAGATACCTCCCTGCCACTCCATGCGAAGCGGGAAATCCGGTTTTCTCCGTATACCAGACGGATATCATCTGTTACGGGAACGATTTATTCTCCTATTTTTCAAATGAATTCGGTATAAAGTATGACAACGCCGTAGCTCAACAAGCCACGCCGAGATACATTGAATTCTGGAGCGATTTGGCAGAATAAGAAAGAGTTAGGACATCGCTACGGACGGGCCGTAATGTGAAAACATCCTTGTTTCAGTTCATATTTCACGTAGCAAGCTTCTTCTTTCCGCAAATCGCGGAGCACTTCCGAAAGAACCAGCTTCAACGTGTCCGAACTCACATCCTGCATAGGACGTCCGTCAGGGTCTTCCACCTTGCTGAAACGTTTGTAACTGATATCGAACGTTGTGCCATAGAAGTGAGCCGAGTTTTCCGACGCATTTCCGTTACGGCGGCGCAAACGCTTCACATCCTCTTTGGTGCGCAACACAGAGGTAACAATCACTTTATTGGGATTCAACCCCTTACAAGTCAACGAATCCAAAAAATTCTGTCCGATACGGTTCAAAAGCAGATGAGCCTGCGGCACCAGATAAGGAATGGAGTGAGTGAGCGAATCCATTGCATACACCTCATTGGCTTCTATTTTCTCCAGACGCCCTACCAAACGGTCGGCCTCTTCCCGCGAAGCAATGGGACGGATACCTATTTGCTTGGCAGCTCCCAGATGCACCTCGTTCAAATCGGGAAAAGTCCGTTTAAAACTGACTACGCCCCTTATATTATGAGGTTCGTTCATCTTCATCGACATGTCTTTTTTCTTACAGCCGAAAAGGAACGGCACTATGCAAATCAACAACAGGAAAGGGAGATAAAAATGTTTGTTTGTGTACATCACTCAAGTATCTTTTTCATATAAAACGACGCAAAGATAAGACAAACCGGGAGCAGAATAAAATGGACTCGTTCCTTTTTTATGCCGAGGTGCAGCTTATTTTCGCTTTTTCGCACGCAAAGATAAGGCAAACAAATGAAAAAGAAAGAATGAAGAACAAAAAATAAAAGAAGAGAGACGGATGAAAAATATTAAGGAACAGACGTGAATTTAGCATTTAAATAGAGAAGCAATTCAAAACGATTGACTAAATTTGCAACCGGATTATAAAGTAAGCTAACAACAAAAGATACTGAATGATAGAGAAACATATTGTTTTAGAAGATATAGACCCGGTTATTTTTTATGGCGTAAACAATGCCAATCTACAAATAATAAAGGCATTGTATCCCAAATTACGGATTGTTGCGCGAGGCAATGTCATCAAAGTAATGGGAGATGAAGAGGAAATGTGTGCGTTTGAAGAAAGCATCCTGGCTTTGGAAAAGTATTGCGCAGAGTACAATTCGCTGAAAGAAGAGGTGATTCTGGATATCGTGAAAGGCAAAACGCCCCAAGTAGAGAAAACCGGGGACGTGATTGTATACAGCGTGACCGGTAAACCGATTACTCCCCGAAGCGCCAACCAATTGAAACTGGTACAGGAATATGAGAAAAACGATATGTTGTTTGCTACGGGTCCGGCCGGTTCGGGAAAAACATACACCGCCATCGCCCTGGCCGTACGCTCTCTCAAAAACAAGGAAATAAAGAAAATCATTTTAAGCCGTCCCGCAGTGGAAGCAGGAGAAAAACTCGGATTCCTGCCGGGAGACATGAAAGACAAAATAGACCCTTATCTGCAACCGCTATACGATGCGCTGCAAGATATGATTCCGGTGGCTAAATTGAAAGAATACATGGAACTGAACGTCATACAGATAGCTCCGCTGGCCTTTATGCGCGGACGGACATTGAATGACGCCGTAGTGATTCTCGATGAGGCCCAGAACACCACCACGCAACAAATCAAGATGTTTCTTACCCGTATGGGTATGAACACCAAGATGATTGTTACAGGCGATATGACACAGATTGACTTGCCCACATCCCAGACTTCCGGTTTGATACAGGCCATGAGGATTCTGAAAGATGTGAAAGGAATCAGCTTTATCGAAATGAATAAAAAAGATATCGTTCGTCACAAACTGGTAACCCGTATTGTAGAGGCTTACGAAAAATACGACGAAAAGACCCAGGCAGCCGCCAAAGAGAAACGGAAAGCCGGCACAAACCCAAAAGAAACGAATATTTAAACCAATATAATTATGAAAGCTTTAGTAAAAACAGACTTTAATTTTCCGGGACAGAAAAGTGTATACCACGGAAAAGTACGCGATGTATACAACATCAACAATGAAAAATTAGTGATGGTTGCCACAGACCGTATCTCAGCTTTCGACGTTGTTTTGCCGAAAGGAATTCCTTACAAAGGACAAATGTTAAACCAGATTGCAGCCAAATTCCTGGATGCGACAACAGATATCTGCCCAAACTGGAAAATGGCGACTCCTGACCCAATGGTAACGGTTGGAGTCATGTGCAAAGGATTTCCGGTAGAAATGATTGTACGTGGTTATCTTTGCGGTAGCGCATGGCGTACCTACAAAAGCGGAGTCCGTGAAATCTGCGGCGTAAAGCTTCCGGATGGAATGAGAGAAAACGAACGTTTCCCCGAACCCATTGTTACGCCCACTACCAAAGCTGAAATGGGCTTGCACGACGAAGACATTTCAAAAGAAGAGATTCTAAAACAAGGCTTGGCTACTCCCGAAGAGTACGCTACGTTAGAAAAATATACGTTAGCTCTATTCAAAAGAGGAACCGAAATAGCTGCCGAACGCGGATTGATTCTGGTAGATACGAAATATGAATTCGGTACCTACAACGGCGAAATCTATTTGATGGACGAAATTCATACACCGGATTCAAGCCGTTATTTCTATGCTGAAGGCTATCAGGAACGTTTCGAAAAAGGAGAAGCACAAAAACAGCTTTCTAAAGAATTCGTACGCGAATGGTTAATGGACAACGGTTTCCAGGGAAAAGAAGGACAACAGGTTCCGGAAATGACAGACGAAATCGTGAACTCCATCAGCGAACGTTACATCGAATTGTATGAGCACATTACCGGCGAAAAATTCCAAAAGGAAAATACCGAAGGACTGGCTGCCCGCATCGAAAAGAACGTTACAGAGTTTCTGAATAAATAAGGATGAAGTACGCACAGGAAAACATAAAACCGTACAACGGTAATGGAGAAAAGAAGGAGCAGGTGGAGCAAATGTTCGATAACATTGCTCCCACCTACGACTCTTTAAACCATACGTTATCGCTCGGCATCGACAAAAGTTGGAGACGAAAGGCTGTAAAAGTCTTGAAAAGCTTCCAACCGGAGAGCATCTTGGACATTGCTACCGGAACCGGGGACTTTGCCATACTGATGGGAAAACAAATAGGCCCGAAAGAAATTCTGGGCATTGACATTTCAGAAGGTATGATGCAAATAGCCAGGGAGAAAGTGGAAAAAGAAGGGTTGACTCCTATTATTCGTTTTGCCAAAGAAGATTGTACGGCTTTATCGTTATCCGATGCTTCCTTCGACGCAGCTACCGTAGCATTTGGAGTCCGCAATTTTGAAGAACTGGATAAGGCTCTGAAAGAAATACACCGGGTATTAAAAGAAAACGGACATCTAATCATTCTGGAGTTATCCACTCCTAAAAGTTTCCCCATGAAACAACTGTTCGGTATTTACTCAAAGATAGTGCTTCCGCTTATTGGGAAAATGATATCGAAAGACAGAAGCGCATACACCTACTTGCCTAAAACCATTCAAGCTTTTCCTCAGGGAGAAATAATGAAAGGAATTATTACCAAGGCAGGTTTTAAAGAAGTCTCCTTTACACGTCTCACTATGGGAATTTGCACTTTATACACAGCTACTAAATAAAAAACAAGACACTATGGACAAATTTGGATTAATCGGTTATCCGCTCGGACACTCTTTCTCTAAGAATTATTTCAATGAGAAGTTTGCAAATGAAGATATTGATGCAGTCTACATGAATTTTGAGATTCCATCGATTAACGACCTTCCGCAAGTTATTGCAGAGAATCCTGAGTTAAAAGGATTAAATGTAACCATTCCTTACAAAGAAAAAGTAATCTCCTACTTGGACGAACTGGACAAGGATGCCCGTGAAATAGGGGCTATCAATGTGATAAAAGTAATCCGCCAGAAAGATTCGGACCCGAAGTTGGTAGGTTATAACTCCGATGTAATAGGTTTCACCAAATCCATAGAACCGCTACTGGAACCGCACCATAAAAAAGCGCTGATATTAGGTACGGGAGGAGCTTCGAAAGCCGTATTCCATGGTTTGAAGCAATTGGGCGTAGAAGGAACGTTTGTTTCCCGCCACGAACGTCCCAACATGTTTACTTACGAAGAGTTAACAGCCGAAGTAATGGACGAATATTCCGTTATCGTAAATACAACTCCCGTAGGCATGTATCCCCATACGGACGAATGCCCGGACATTCCTTACCAATATTTAACTCCCAACCATTTACTGTACGATTTGTTATATAATCCGGATGTAACCCTCTTCATGAAAAAAGGAGAAGAGAAAGGGGCTACTACTAAAAACGGATTGGAAATGTTACTGCTCCAGGCTTTTGCAGCTTGGGATATTTGGGAAAGGAAATGAAAAAAAGAACCGGAAAGTTTTTATTCGGATTTATAGGGATTGTCATTTTTCTAGGTATCGTTGCTCTTTTGGGAGGCTTCTATTTGGTGGATTACGCGCTGAAGCCTGTTAACAGAGGCAAAGATATAGAGGGTTCGTATGCCTATATGTACAAAGAATATCCCTATCTCAGGCAATGGGTGGACAGTCTGAATCAGGCTCAAGCTTTAAAAGACACGTTTATTCTGTCCCCTGACGGAGTAAAGTTACACGCCTACTATGTAGCCGCCAAACAGCCCACCCGTAAAACAGCCGTATTGGTACACGGCTACACAGACAATGCCATACGCATGTTCATGATTGGACACATGTATAACCATTCGTTGGACTACAACATTCTTCTGCCCGACTTACGCTATTCCGGACTGAGTGAAGGAGACTACATCCAAATGGGGTGGAACGACCGGAAAGACGTAATGCAATGGATGGAAGTAGCCCACCATATTTATGGAGACAGTACCCAAATGGTAGTACACGGCATATCGATGGGAGGCGCTACCACCATGATGGTCTCCGGAGAAGAGTTGCCCTCCTACGTTAAGGCTTTTGTCGAAGATTGCGGGTACACATCCGTATGGGCACAGTTTAAAAAAGAGCTGAAAGAAGAATTTAATCTCCCGGCCTTCCCTCTCCTGTATGTAGCCAATGCCATCTGCCAATACCGGTACGGATGGAATTTTAAAGAAGCCAGTTCGCTGAATCAAGTGGAAAAGTGTCGGTTACCGATGCTATTTATCCACGGAGGAAAGGATAAATATGTACCGACTTATATGGGTGAAGAGGTATTTCAGGCCAAACCGCAACCTAAAAAGTTATGGATAGAAGCCGAGTCGGCTCATGCTACTTCTTACCGGACAAATCCGCAAGCTTATACCAACCAGGTAAGTAATTTCTTAAAAGAATACAACAACTGATTGATTCTGGTTTAACAAGTTATGTAATCCGGTAGTTGAAGGAGTTATCATGCTGTTAGAAGTTTAAGGAGCTCCTTATTGTGTTTATCCAATAATTGGTAATGAAATAAAATAATCGGCGAAATCTAGGTACGAACACGGAAAAATCCCAAAAGATTTAGTACTTTTGCGCCCATATGAAAAGATATGTCATTACATTGATTGTTTGCGCTTTCCTTTTTTCCATACAGGGAAAAGCCGAAGCATACAAAGTGGACGATATCGTGATGGTTCACCTTCAGGATAAAACCCGATATGTCTGTAATCCGGACCATGTATTATCTTCCGCTACCGTCTCTCAAATAGACAGCATCTTATATGCACTGGAACAAAACACCGGAATAGAGACATTGGTAGTGGCTGTAAAAGAAATAGAAGGTGGCGACTGCTTTAACTTTGCCTACGAACTGGGTTCAAAGAATGGTGTCGGAAAAAAGAAAAGCAACAATGGACTGGTTATTTTACTTTCCACCCAAGACCGTTGTATTCAATTTGTAACCGGTTACGGATTAGAAGGTACCCTTCCGGATGCCATTTGCAAACGGATTCAGAACCGGAAAATGAATCCTTTCTTCGCAAAAAACGAATGGGATGCAGGAATGCTTTCGGGCATCAGGGCGGTTAACGGTTACCTCGACGGTTCTATGAAACCTGAAAATCAAGGAGGAGAAGATTCCGGAGAATTCTATGTTTTCGGATTTGTATTTCTTTTCATGGTCTGCATTTTTGCCATGGCTTATTACATCCAACGCAGAAAGAGCCTTTGTCCCAAATGTAAAAAACATACCTTGCACCGTACGGACTCTCATTTGATTTCCAGACGAAACGGAATAAAAAAAGAACGGGTAGTTTATACCTGCTCTAACTGTGGATATACAGTGGTCAAAGAAGAAGATTCCGATGACCATTCCGGTGGTATAGGAAGAGGAGGACGAGGTGGTCCGTTCATCTTTGGTGGAGGCTCGTTTGGAGGTCGCGGAGGCGGTGGATTCTCCGGTGGCAGTTTCGGCGGAGGAAGCTTCGGAGGCGGAGGCGCCGGTTCACGATTCTAACTTAAAGTTCAACAAAACAGCTAATTTATAAAAACTCACGTATATGAAAAACGTTACAAGATTTATCCTAATGCTTGTTTGCGCAATTTCTTTAAGTAGTTGCGGATACAATACCATGGTAGAAAAAGACGAAGCAGTCAGCCATGCATGGAGTAATGTAGAAAATCAATATCAACGTCGTGCCGATTTAATTCCCAATCTGGTAAATACCGTAAAAGGATATGCAACGCACGAAAAAGAGACTTTGGAAGGAGTTGTCGCAGCACGCAGCCAAGCGACCCAAATCAAAGTGGATGCCGAAGACCTGACTCCGGAGAAGCTGGCAGAATATCAGAAAGCACAGGGTGCCGTAACTTCAGCACTAGGTAAGTTGCTGGCTATCACGGAAAACTATCCCGACCTGAAGGCCAACCAGAACTTCCTTGAGCTGCAAGCCCAACTGGAAGGAACGGAAAACCGTATCAACGTAGCACGCAAAAACTTCAACGATGCTGCACAAGCTTACAACACCAATATCCGCCGCTTCCCGAAAAATATCTTTGCAGGTATGTTCGGTTTCGATAAGAAAGCATATTTTGAAGCAGAAGAAGGAAGTGAAAAAGCTCCGAAAGTAGAGTTCTAGAGATAAGCAACGGCATTTCTAATAAGATAGTTGGCTGTACGAAAAAAAAGCAGTACTTTTGCAGCCGTATACAAAATAATTCTATAACTCATGAGTAATCAACGATACATGATGCGTGGAGTAAGCGCATCAAAAGAAGATGTGCACAACGCCATCAAGAACATCGACAAAGGAATTTTCCCGAAAGCTTTCTGCAAAATCATCCCGGACATATTGGGAGGTGACCCTGACTATTGTAACATCATGCATGCCGACGGTGCAGGAACAAAATCATCCCTTGCTTATATGTACTGGAAAGAAACAGGCGACCTGTCTGTCTGGAAAGGTATTGCACAAGACGCCCTGATTATGAATATCGACGACTTGCTCTGTGTAGGTGCCGTAGACAACATCCTCGTTTCTTCCACTATCGGACGTAACAAACTCTTGATTCCGGGAGAAGTGATCTCTGCAATCATCAACGGAACGGACGAACTGCTGGCCGAACTTCGCGAAATGGGTGTAGGCGTATATGCTACCGGTGGCGAAACTGCTGATGTCGGTGATCTGGTACGCACAATTATCGTTGACTCTACCGTGACTTGCCGCATGAAACGCTCGGACGTTATCAATAATGCCAACATTCGCCCGGGTGACGTTATTGTAGGATTGGCCTCTTACGGACAGGCTACTTATGAAAAAGAATACAATGGCGGTATGGGTAGCAACGGTCTTACAAGTGCCCGCCATGACGTATTCGGCAAATATCTCGCAGAGAAATATCCGGAAAGTTACGATGCGGCAGTACCCGAAGAACTGGTTTATTCCGGCGGACTGAAACTGACTGACAGCGTGGAAGGTTCTCCGATTGATGCGGGCAAGCTAGTGCTCTCTCCTACCCGTACGTATGCTCCGGTGGTAAAGAAACTGTTGGATGCACTCCGCTCCGAAATTCATGGCATGGTTCACTGCTCCGGCGGTGCGCAAACCAAAGTGCTGCATTTCGTAGAAAATGTACGTGTTGTGAAGGATAATCTGTTCCCCGTTCCTCCGTTGTTCAAGACTATACAGGAACAGAGCGGCACGGACTGGGCAGAAATGTACAAAGTATTCAATATGGGGCACCGTCTCGAAGTTTACCTGTCACCGGAACATGCCGAAGAGGTGATTGCTATTTCCGAATCTTTCGGTATCCCCGCACAGATTGTAGGACGTATCGAAGCGTGTGAACAGACAGAATTAATCATTAAGAGCGAATTCGGAGAATTCAGATACTAAAGAATGGCAGATAACAGTACCATATTAGAGAAATTAGACGGACTTGTAGCCCGTTTTGAAGAAATATCTACCCTTATCACCGACCCGGCAGTGATTGCCGACCAAAAACGTTACGTCAAACTGACGAAAGAATATAAGGAACTGGATGATTTGATGAAAGCCCGCAAGGAATATATGCAGCTGCTGGGTAATATTGAAGAGGCCAGAAACATTCTAGCCAATGAATCGGATGCCGATATGCGCGAAATGGCAAAAGAAGAAATGGACAGTAGTCAGGAACGTCTTCCTGTATTGGAAGAGGAAATCAAACTGATGCTTGTTCCCGCCGACCCGCAGGATAGCAAGAATGCGATTCTCGAAATCCGTGGCGGTACAGGAGGCGACGAAGCCGCTATCTTTGCCGGTGACCTTTTCCGTATGTATGCCAAGTATTGCGAAACCAAAGGCTGGAAAATGGAAGTATCCAGCGCCAACGAAGGGGCAGCCGGCGGTTTCAAGGAAATCATTTGCAGCGTGACGGGTGATAACGTTTACGGGACATTGAAATACGAATCGGGAGTGCACCGCGTACAGCGTGTTCCCGCCACAGAGACGCAAGGACGTGTACATACATCCGCTGCCTCGGTAGCCGTACTCCCCGAAGCGGAAGAATTTGACGTTGTCATCAACGAAGGAGAAATCAAATGGGATACTTTCCGAAGCGGTGGCGCCGGCGGACAGAATGTCAACAAGGTGGAATCCGGTGTACGCCTGCGTTATATCTGGAAGAATCCGAATACAGGCGTAGCGGAAGAAATCCTTATTGAATGTACCGAAACGCGCGACCAACCGAAAAATAAGGAACGCGCACTGGCCCGCCTCCGTACCTTTATCTACGACAAGGAACATCAGAAATATATCGATGACATTGCTTCCAAACGTAAAACAATGGTATCTACCGGAGACCGTTCTGCTAAAATCCGTACATACAACTATCCACAAGGACGTATTACCGACCACCGTATCAATTATACGATCTATAATCTGACCGCCTTCATGGACGGAGATATCCAAGATTGCATCGACCACCTGATTGTGGCGGAAAATGCGGAACGTCTGAAAGAAAGCGAACTTTAAAACATTTATATAGAAATGGATAAGCAACAATTATTTGAAAACATAAAACGCAAGAAATCATTCCTTTGCGTAGGACTTGATACCGACATCAAGAAAATACCCGAACATCTGCTGAAGGAAGAAGACCCGATCTTCGCTTTCAACAAAGCTATCATCGACGCAACAGCCGACTTGTGCATTGCTTACAAGCCAAACCTCGCTTTCTATGAAAGCATGGGCGTGAAAGGTTGGATTGCCTTTGAAAAGACAGTAAAATATATCAAAGATAATTATCCCGACCAGTTCATCATTGCCGATGCAAAGCGTGGCGATATAGGAAACACTTCCGCCATGTATGCCCGTACTTTCTTCGAAGAACTGGACATAGACTCTGTAACCGTAGCTCCTTATATGGGCGAAGACAGCGTTACTCCATTCCTCACCTACG
>ERZ839767.1900-NODE-1900-length-29580-cov-7.627231_pt1 | contig 29580 bp, 27 predicted proteins | sample MGYA00519879_ERZ839767 | MGnify/ENA primary metagenome ERZ839767 (study PRJEB31850, sample SAMEA3708852) | human gut metagenome | biome: human gut; feature: human-associated habitat; material: faeces | place: China | collected 2014 ... | reverse complement strand
GTATAAATCTTGCTCATGATAATTTCCTCCTAAATATTCGTCAGGCGGTTTCGCCATTTGTTCTGATAGGATATGTAAATACGTTCAGCTGATTGAAACGTGTCGATTTAGGTCCGACATCGGATGATGTGCCTATTCTTCATTTTTATTACCAACCTTTCCTGTAGGTTAATTAGGATTATATGCCGTGCCTGTTGGTTTGTCAATAGCTTTTTCAAAAATAATAGGATTGTTTTCCTATTAACCATGTTGTATAATAGGTTTATCGAAGCAAGGAGGCATTCTCATGTTGATTTCAACCAAGGGGCGCTATGCGCTGCGGGTGATGATCGATCTGGCCGAACACCAGACGGAGGGGTATATTCCCCTGAAAACCATCGCCCAGCGGCAGGGCATCTCAGAAAAATATCTGGAAAGCATCATCAAACTACTGGTCAAGGCCCAGCTGCTCAGCGGCGTCCGCGGCAAGGGCGGCGGCTACAGACTGACGAAAACGCCGGAACAGTACACCGCAGGGCAGATCCTGCGGCTGACGGAAGAATCTCTTGCCCCGGTAGCCTGTCTGGAACCGGGCGCATCGGCCTGTTCCCATGCGGCGGAATGCCGCACGCTGTCTCTCTGGCAGGGGCTGGATCAGGCCATCAACAGCTATCTGGACGGCATTACGCTGGAGGATCTGATGCGCCGGGGCGACGCCGGTGACGATTATGTGATCTGACGGTTCCCCTTCCGGGCAGCGGCTCTGCGATGCTTCCTTCCCACCGCGCAGCATTTTCAGTTTCAACGACAGCAGCAAAACGCGGCCAGCAATGCTGGCCGCGTTTTTTTACGGGTTTTATGGAGGCTGGAGCCGCCCGGAAAAGTCACTGCTTTCCCCGGATCTCCTCAAAGATATCAGTCACTGCCTTTTCCGGCGCAGGGGTGGCCAGAGACACCACCACCAGCACAATGCAGTTGACAATGAAGGCGGGCAGCAGCTCATAGATGCCCCATGCGCCGCCGATCGGCGCGATCAGGTACTTCCAGACGAATACCATCACGCCGCCGGAGATCATGCCGGCCAGAGCGCCCCACTTATTGGCCCGCTTCCAGAACAGAGCAAACAGGATCACCGGGCCGAACGCTGCGCCGAAGCCCGCCCACGCAAAGGACACCACCCGGAACACGGAGCTGTTGGGATCCCATGCCAGAAACACGCTGATCAGTGCAATGATCACAACGGTGACGCGCGCGGCCAGCATGGCCGTCTTTTCGCTGAGCTTCATGCCAAGGAAGCCCTGCATCAGATCCTGAGACACGCTGGAAGCCGCCGTCAGCAGCTGGGAATCGGCCGTGGACATGGTGGCCGCCAGAATGCCGGAGAGGATAATGCCCGCAATGATCGCCAGAAGCGCACCGTGCTGGCTCATCAGGTGAGAAAGCTGGATAATGACCGTTTCCGCATCGGCGCTGGTGGTCAGGAAGGGGATCTTGCCCGCTACAGACACGCTGTAGCCAATGATGCCGATGAACACGGCAATGCACATGGAGATCACCACCCAGACCGTGGCGATCCGGCGGGAATCGTTGAGCTTTTTCTCCTCCTCAATGGCCATAAACCGCAGCAGGATATGGGGCATCCCAAAGTAGCCCAGTCCCCACGCAAGGGTGGACACAATGCTCAGGCCGCCGAAAGATGCTTCTGCGCCGGTGGCAACGTCATAGCCCTTGGTCAGATCCAGATAGCCGGGCAGCGCGCTGGCGTTGTCGATGACCGTGTCCAGTCCGCCCGCCTGCTGCACGCCAAAGCACACAATGACGATGAGCGCGATCGTCATGAAGATAGACTGGATCAGGTCGGTGAACGAAACGGCCATGAAGCCGCCCATCACCGTGTACAGCACGACCACAATGCCGCCGACGATCATCGCCGTGTGGTACTCCACACCAAAAAGGCTATTGAAGAGCGTGCCGATGGCCTTGAAGCCGGACGCCGTGTAGGGAATGAAGAAAATGAGGATCACGACCGCCGCGATGCAGGAAAGCAGATGCTTCTTATCTCCGAAGCGGCGGGCGAAAAAGTCGGGGATCGTGATGGCGCCGAGTTTGGCCGAATACCGGCGCAGGCGGCGCGCGACGATCAGCCAGTTGAGATACGTGCCGATGGCCAGACCGATGGCCGTCCAGGTGACCTCCGGCAGGCCGAACAGATAGGCAAGGCCAGGCAGACCCATCAAAAGATAGCTGCTCATGTCGCTCGCCTCAGCGCTCATGGCCGTGACGACAGGGCCCATCTTGCGCCCGCCGAGGTAGAAGTCGTCCGAGCTGCTGCCGCTGCCCTTCTTGCCAAAATACACGCCCACCAACACCATCGCGGCGAGGTAGAGCACGATGGTCACTACAATAATGATCTGTGCGCTTGTCATGTGAATTTCTCCTTTAGCTTTCGTTAAGACGAGCACAATATAGCACAAAAGAAAGTAGACGTAAATACAGAACGCCGTACAGAATAATTTCTGTACGGCACTGCGAAATTTCGAATTTTCGATTGATTTTACTGTATTTTCTGTAAGACGATTTAGTAGACTGTTTTTGAAACAAGTTTTATCTTTTGCGAAAGCCATCTAAAAAGAGCGGCATCATCTCGCGCGCATACTGGACGAGCGAATATTCCCCGCCGGATAAACACCAGTCGTACATCAGCCCGCGCTCGAACATCGCGTAGGCCTTGACGATCTCGCTCACGGTACGCGTGTCGGTCAGCTCCTCGCACTCCTGCCCCTGAGAGACGATTTGGCGCAAAAGACGATAGTACGTGCGTTTGCGGTCGAGCAGGTGCTTTTCTCCTCTGGTCACGAGCTGGGAGGAAAAAAGCCGCGCCAAAAGCTCGATGGAGACCGTGTTTTCGATCGTCGTGAACAACTCCTGATTGAGCCAGCACAAAAGCTCGATGCAGTCCATCTCATCGTGGGGCTGCTGCATCAGTTCCTCATACCGCTCGTCAAACAGCACTGAGAGGGACGAGAGCAGTGCGTCCTTGCCGTCAAAATAGTGGTAGAACGAGCCCTTCGACGTCTCCGACTCGAAGATGATCTCCTCCACCGTCGTCTCCTCATAGCCCTGCTCGTAAAAGAGCTTCCACGCCGCCGAGACGATGCGCGCCTTGGTGTTGCGGCTCGATTTTTTTGCCATGTGCTCCCCTCCCCTGTTTTTACTGAAAGGGTTGAGCAAAACGCGAGTTTTACAAAATTGGGTAACAATATATAGTGTTCAAGCGAGCTGAATAGCACTATTTATTGTATAGCCTTATGAGCAAATCGGAGTTTTGCTCAACCCTATTTACTGATTGTATCACAGTGCGCTGCCCGCTGCCAAGCGTTTTGCGCTCACCCAAGGTTTTTCCGCAGGAATGTGAGAGCATTTTCAAAGAAAATGCCGTCCGCGTCCGCCTGCGATACGTCGCGCGAAAGCAGATACTCGTAAAAATCCGCCGCCTTTTCCGCCGAATCGAGGCACGGCGGCAGCGCCGCGCCGTCGAAGTCCGAGCCGAGGGCAAGATTCTTGCGCGCGCCGAGGTCGAAAAAGTGCGCCACATGGCGATAGACGTCGTCTAAGCTCCTGACCGCTCCCCCGTCGCGCAGGAATGGCCCGTAGTAGTTGAGGCCGATCAGGCAGCCGCGGCGCACCATCTCCTTGATCTGCACGTCCGTCAGGTTGCGCCTGTGCGCGCAGACCGCGCGTGCGTTGGAGTGCGTGGCAAGAAACGGCCTTTCCGCCGTCTCGAACACGTCCGCGAGCCCCGCGTCGTTCAGGTGCGAGACGTCGATCAAAATGCCGCAGCGCTCCATCTCGCGCACGGCGGCGCGGCCAAAGTCCGTCAGGCCGCGGTCCGTCACATTGCCCGAGCCGAGCTCGTTTTCCCCATTCCACGTCAGCGTCACAGCGCAGACGCCCTGACGATTCAGCTCCCCGATGCGCGACAAATCGCCCGCAAACGCGCTGCCGTTTTCCACACTCAAAAAGGCTGCGGTTTTCCCCGCCGCCCACGCGCGCTCCATATCGGCAACATTGCGGCAGGGCGACACACGATCTGCGAATTTTCGCATCTGGCGATCGAAATTCGCGCAGGCGTTGTCAAAAAAGCGGACAGCCTTCTCCCCGCGCAGCTCATCGGGCACGAACACGGCGAAAAACTGCGTCCAGTGGATGTCCTTCGGAATACTTGTGAGCGACAGCGTGCGCGCGGGATCGTCGAGCGTGTCGATGATGTTCGATCCTGCGTACATGCAGTCGGTCAACGTGTCGCAGTGGAGGTCGATGAGGGCGTAAGGGCGCATGCGGGCACTTCCTTTTCAAAAAAGATCACGCTGCATTATACGCTCTTCCCGCCCGTTTCTCAACCGGCAAAGTTTAAGGAATTCTGAGGATTCTTAGCGTGCTCTTTACAAAGGCGCGGCAACACTGATATACTGGGCATCGAAAGGGGCGAAACGCCATGGACAATATTTCCCAGATCATCTCCCGCTCGATCGGTGGCTACAGCATCGGCAGCATCCTTTCCGCGCTGCTGACGTTCCTCATCTGCCTGATCGTCGTGCGGCTCGTGCTCAAGCTCTGTTCGCGGCTGCTCTCGCGCGCGAACCGCCTGAACGAGCGGCTGCAAAAGGTCATCCTCACGAGCCTCAAAACGCTTCTGTATCTGCTTACCATCATCATCACAGCCGAGGCGCTCGGCATCAACACCTCGTCGCTCACCGCCATCATGTCGGTGCTGACGTTGGGCGTCACGCTGGCCGCCGAGGACATTCTCGGCAACGTCGCTGGCGGACTCGTCATTCTCTTCTCGCATCCGTTCTCGCTCGGCGACGAGATCGAAGTCGGCGGCACGACCGGCACGGTGCGCGAAATTTCACTGACGCACACGAAGATCGAAACGCCGGACGGACAGATCGTGCTCCAGCCCAACCGCGAAATGTCCAGCTCGAAGATCATCAACTTCACCGTCCTGGGCCGCCGCCGCATCGTCTACAAGGTCACAGCATCCTACGACGCGCCGACGGACGAGGTGAAGCAGGCCTGCATGGACGCCGTTCTCGCCTTCCCCGCCGTGCTGAAAGAACCCACGCCGACGGTGTATCTCTCGAATTACGGTGCCAGCTCCATCGAATACACCATCCGCTGCTGGACGGCGGCAGACGCCTACTGGGACACTTATTTTAAGATGTACGAGCGCCTGCGCAACACCTTTGCAAAGCACAACGTCGAGATGACCTACGATCATCTGAACATCCACGTCGTGCCGGAGAAACAGAATGAAAATTAAAGTCGTCGATATGACATATGAACAGGCGCTTGCCCAGCCGCCGCAGGTGCACAAAAAGCCGAAAAAGCCGTCGCTCCTGTTCCGGACGGTTCTGCGCGTGGCCTCCGCGCCCGACCTTTTGGCGACGCATTTCCACTGCGAGAAAGTCGGCATGGAGCAGATCAAAAGCGATGAGCCCTGCCTTGTCCTGATGAACCACTCGTGCTTTCTCGACCTCAAAATCGCGGAGGCGGTGCTGTACCCGCGCCCGTTCAACATCGTCTGCACCTCGGACGGCTTTGTCGGCAAGGAATGGCTGATGCGCAGCGTCGGCTGCATCCCCACGCGCAAGTTCTGCTCGGACACGACGCTCGTGCGCGACATGCTCTACTGCGTGCGGACGCTCAAAACGTCGGTGCTGCTCTATCCCGAGGCGAGCTACAGCTTTGACGGCACGGCCACACCGCTGCCGGAGAGCATCGGCAAGTGCGTCAAGGCACTGAATGTGCCGGTCGTGATGATCCGCACCTACGGCGCGTTCGCGCGTGACCCGCTCTACAACGGGCTGCAAAAGCGGCGCGCGAAGGTCTCGGCGCAGATGCAATGTCTGCTCTCGTCCGACGATGTTGCGGAGCTGAACGTCGCCGGGATCAATGAGCGCATCTTTTCCGCCTTCCGCTTCGACAATTTCCGCTGGCAGGAGGAAAACGGCGTCTCCGTCAGCGAGCCGTTCCGCGCCGACGGACTCAACCGCGTGCTCTACAAGTGCCCGCACTGCTTCGCCGAGGGGAAAATGGAGGGCAAAGGCACATCACTCATTTGCCGAAGTTGTGGCAAGGAATACCGCTTGACAGAGATTGGTACGCTGGAATGTTTGAACGGCGAGGCCGCATTCACCCACGTGCCGGACTGGTACGCCTGGGAGCGGCAGTGCGTGCGCGAGGAGCTGGAAAGCGGCGCCTATCAGCTTGATATTCCCGTGCAGATCTGCATGATGGTCAACATGCGCGAGATCTGCCGCGTGGGCGAAGGACGGCTGCGCCACGACGAAAACGGCTTCCACCTGACCGGCTGCGACGGGAAACTGGACTATTTCCAAAAGCCCGAGGCCTCGTACAGCCTGTACGCCGACTATTTCTGGTACGAGATCGGCGATATGCTCTGCATCGGCGACCATAAAGCGCTGTATTACTGCTTCCCGCAAGACGGCGGGGATGTGGTCGCTAAGACACGGCTTGCTGCCGAAGAGCTCTATAAATTAAAGCGCGCCGCTAAGGCGCGGGGATAATGCAGCACAAAGTGCTGCCGCCTTGTTCCCCACACCGTGTGGGAACGCGGATAAGGGAGGGGTGTCTCTTTTTTGAAAAGAGACACCCCTCCCTTACACCCTCCCAGAGAAAATTTTTCATTGCAAGCGAGCAGCTCGAAGAGCTGCAATGCTTGCCGATTGCACCTCTTGCGTGCGGCAAAGCCGCATTTACCCCTGCTATACGACTTGGCGTACTCCTATTATCCGCTGCCGCTCTGCCTATCTTGCGTTGGTGCAGCCTAATTTCCGTCTACCGGAGCACTCATCAATGCGGCGAGCGAAGCAATGCCGCATTCCGCAGGCAGTCTGCCGCCAATCTAACGTCACTCGCGCCTCACGATAGTAAGGCGCGGTTGCAAATCGGTCACGAATTGCAGGGATTCATGGAGAAGCCATGTACACCGCACCTACATTGCGCAGCGCGTGCAGTTCTTCAAGATTGAAACTGCCAATGTGTGGGGTCGAGGGGGAAGGCCCCTCGTCCTTTCTCTCGGGGGTTTAAGGGGGATACTCTCTTTCGAGAAAGAGAGTATCCCCCTTTAGCGCACTCCCGCACGGTGCAGGGAATCCCCCGACGGCCTCAGGCCGTCATAATTTTCAAGCGCTTTGCGCATCAAAGCCTTTCAAAGATTTCTTCTCCTCGCGGAGAAACACGATCACGCTCAGAAGGAACGGGAAGAAATACGTCGCCACGCGATAAAGTACCAGCGCCGACGAGGCGATTGCCGTGTCCGCCCACGGGGCGAAGAGCAGCAAAAATGCAAACTCCATCGGGCCCACGCCTGCGACGTTCGGCAGCGCGCTTGTGATGAGCAGCATCAGCGAGGCGAGCATCTGCGCCTGCGCGAAGTTAAGCGCCGTGCAGCCCACGAGCCGCAGCGCGGCATAGGGGATGGAATAGAGCACGAAGAGCTTCACAAGGCTCACGGCGATACCTTTGACGCGGATTGACGGAACGAGCAGCACCTTTTTCGCCTCGCGGTTGAGCTCGGTGAGACTATTCGCCCACTTTTCGCGGCGTTCGTCCCACTTCGGCGTGTGTGGGAGCTTGCCGAGCAGCATCAGCACTAACTTCAGCACCTTATTCCAGGTGTAGAGCAGCGTGAGCGCGATCACGATGAGCGCGCCGATGACATAGCCGATCAGAAGATAGCGTGCAAGGCCGCTGGCGCTCTGCTCCAGCCAGTCGCCGCCGAGCAGCAGCGCGACCGTCGCGTAGATCAGCACGGATATCTTGTGCAGCACGTATTCGCTCGCCATGATGCCAAGGCCGCTGCCTGCGTCCAGGCCTCTCCTGTAAAGGTAAAAGCTTTGCATCGGCAGCGTGCCCGCACCCAGCGTCGTGATATTGCCGAACACGCCGAGGAATGTCACGCGCAGCGCGTCAATAAACGTGCAGTCCGGCTTTTTGTGGTGGATGATGACGAGGCACAGCACGGATTCCATCGCCTCGTAGGCAAAGCCGAGTGCGAGCAGGAGCAGCACACCCCAGAACGGCACAGTACTCAGGTCCTTGACGATATCGGGCAGCACGTCGCGGAAAACAAGGATGATGGCAACAAAGATCAGCGCCAGCGTGAGACCGCTGACGAGATAGGTTCTGCTCCGTTTGCTTTTCAATGCTGTTCCTCCCCGCCTTCGCAGATAATGTTATGATAAAATTTCCTTTTGCAGCACCTCGGCGATGTCGGTCCACTCCCACGGAAGACCCACGGCATTTTCGCCGAAGTGTCCGCCGCAGGAGACGCGGCGGTAGATCGGGCGGCGCAGTTCAAAGCGTGACGTGATGCTGCCTGGGCGCATGTCGATATGCTCCATAAGCCAGCTCGCGATCTCTTCGTCGCTCACGCGCCCCGTGCCGAACGTGTCGACCATCACGCTCACAGGGTCGGCGAGGCCGATGGCATAGGCAAGCTCGATCTCGCAGCGGTCGGCCAACTCCGCGGCCACAATGTTCTTGGCGAGATAGCGCGCCATGTAAGCGCCCGTGCGGTCGACCTTGCTCGGGTCCTTGCCCGAGAACGCCCCGCCGCCGTGACGCGCCATGCCGCCATAGGTGTCGGCGATGATCTTGCGGCCGGTAAGGCCGCTGTCGCCCGCGGGCCCGCCAACGACAAAGCGTCCCGTCGGGTTGATGAAATACTCTGTGTGCTCGTCGAGCAGTTCCGGCGGCAGCACAGGGAAAATGACCTGTTCTAAGATCGCATCGCGCAGCGCGCCGATGCCGACCTCCGCGCTGTGCTGCGCGGAGACGACGACGGCGGAAATGCGTTTGGGCTTGCCGTCCTCGTATTCGACGCTGACCTGCGCCTTGCCGTCCGGCAGAAGATACGGCAGCAGCTTTTCGCGCCGCACCCGTTCGAGTCTTCTCGTCAGGCGGTTCGCAAGCGTGATCGGCAGCGGCATCAGCGCGCCGGTCTCGCGGCAGGCATAGCCGAACATCATACCCTGATCGCCCGCGCCGGCTTCTTCCGGCGCGCCGCGGTCAACCCCGCGCGCGATGTCCGGCGATTGGGTGTGGATGCTGACGCGGATGCGCACGTTTTCGTCGTCAAAGCCGACGACGGGCACGGTGTAGCCGATCTCGGCGATGACCTTGCGCGCAATGGTTTCATAGTCCGGCACATAGGATGAGGTGATCTCGCCCATCAGGTGAACTTCGCCGGTGCAGGCCGTCACCTCGCAGGCGACGTGTGCGTCGGGATCGTTGGCAAGGATGTCATCGAGCACCGCGTCGGCGATCTGGTCGCAGACTTTATCGGGATGTCCGCACGTGACGGACTCAGAGGTGAAATAGGTTTTCATCGCTTTCGCTTCCTTTCTGCTCGTTCGCATGGGGAAAGAGCGCTGTCTCAGTTTTTGACAGTCTGATGATAGCGGGAATATGAAAGCGGGAAAAGTGGCAAAGTCCGCAAGGCGCACAAAGTTTTCACACTCCCGCCGCGCTGACCAAGTTTCCGCCTGGAAGCCGTCAAGCCGATATAAGGATTCCGTTAAATGTTCACGATTTTGTCACTTGCAAGTTTTTTCCATATCGGATATAATGAATGAAAGCGAATCGAGAAAGGGAGGAACCTACCCATGGCTCTGCGCACCAAAAACGCCATCCGCCGCAGCTTCATCGAGCTTCTGGCAGAGCGTCCCTTCGACAAGATCTCCGTCCGCGACATCGCGGAGAGAAGCGAGGTCACGCGGAACACTTTTTATTATTACTACACTGACATCTACGCGCTGGCCGAGGACGTGTTCGAGTCGGAGATTGAAAAGCTCTCCGAGCGCGTGGAGGGCTATGAATCGTGGCAGAAGGCATTTTTGACCGCCACATCCTTCGCCGCGGAGAACAAGCGCATGATCCTGCACCTGCACAACTCCGCCCACAGCGATATTCTGGCAAGATATTACCACAAAACGATCCTGACGACAATGCTTTCTTACGTCCGCAAGGAGGCTGAGGGCCTGAACGTCAGCGAAAGTCAGATCATGGCGCTCGCGCGCTTCTACACGGCAGCGCTCGCAGGGCTGACGCTTGAATGGATCGGCAGCGGCATGAAGGGCGAGCCGGATTCGTTCATCGATGATCTCGGCGGAATGCTCGACGGCAACATCCGCCGCTCTCTCGAGCGCGGATGTGCGCACGCGGCACAGTAAATAATATGCATTAAAAATGGGAAAGCGGCGGGATGGTTTGACCATTCCGCTGTTTTCGTCCACGTCGGGTGAACAAGCTTAACACATCCTTTACCCTTTTTTCCTGTTCATCGCGGTGAATCTCTGCTATGATATTTTTGGAAGTATTGAATTGATAAAGGAGTGAGGTTTTGTATCAGAAACAGATCTTAATGGAAAAGCTGAAAGAAGCCACCGCCTCCGTCCTGCCCATCAGCCTGATCGTTATGGCGATCAGCTTTGTGCTCGTGCCGGTGGACGCGGGACTGATGCTCTCGTTCGTGATCGCGACGGCCATGCTGATCCTCGGCATGGGGCTCTTCACGCTGGGCGCGGACATGTCGATGAGCCGCATCGGCAACTACATGGGCTCCAAGCTGACGAAATCGCGCAAGCTGCCGCTCATCCTGACCGTGAGCTTCGCCCTCGGCGTCGCCATCACAGTGGCGGAGCCCGATTTGCAGGTGCTCGCGGGCAACGTGCCGGAGATTGACACGACGGTGTTGATCTTGACCGTTTCGGTCGGCGTCGGCTTCTTTCTGATGCTGTGCATGGTGCGCATTCTCTTTTCGATCTCGCTGCGCACGATGCTGATCGTATTTTACGCCATCGTCTTTGCCGCGGCGTTTTTGTCGGATGAGAGCATCCTCTCCGTCGCGTTCGACTCCGGCGGCGTGACAACAGGGCCGATGACCGTGCCGTTCATCATGGCACTCGGCGTCGGCGTTGCGTCCATTCGAAGCGACGAAAATGCCAAGGCGGACAGCTTCGGCCTCGTCGGTCTGTGCTCGATCGGGCCGATCTTATCGGTGCTGCTGCTCGGTGCGATCTACAAGACGCAGCCCGCGCAGGGCGAGAGCAGCGCCGTCTCCGGCGTCGCCACCACGGTAGAGCTCGGCAAGGACTATCTGCATGCCCTGCCGGAGTATTTATGGGAAGTGACAATGGCGCTGCTGCCGATCGTTGTCTTCTTCCTGATTTTTCAGGTCATTTCGCTCAAGCTCCGCAAGCTGCCTTTCATGCGCATCGTGATTGGTATCCTCTATACATACTTAGGTCTCGTGCTGTTCCTCACGGGCGTGAACGTCGGCTTTTCGCCGCTGGGCTACGCGCTCGGTGCCGCGCTGGCTGATGGGTGGAAGGTCTATCTCCTTGCCCCCCTTGCAATGCTCATGGGCTGGTTCATCATCAACGCCGAGCCCGCCGTTCACACGCTCAACAAGCAGGTCGAAGAGTTGAGCGCGGGCGCGATCTCCGCCAAGGCGATGGGCATGAGCTTATCCATCGCGGTCTCCGCCGCGGGCGGGCTTGCGATGCTGCGTGTCATCACAGGCATTTCGATCATGTATTTCCTCGTGCCCGGCTATCTTATCGCGCTGGCTCTGAGCTTTTTCGTGCCGCGCACGTTCACGGCCATCGCGTTCGACTCCGGCGGCGTCGCGTCAGGTCCTTTGACGGCGACATTCATGCTGCCGTTCGCCACAGGCGCGTGCGAAGCGCTCGGCGGCAATGTGATGACGGACGCGTTCGGCCTTGTCGCGCTCGTTGCGATGATGCCGCTCATCACCGTGCAGATGATGGGAGCCATCTATGTCGTCAAATCCCGTCATGCTTCGCAGGAGCCCCAGCTCCCCGACTTTGGCGACAACGAGATCATCGAACTGTGGGAGGCCTGCTGAAATGGAACTCTATTACATCATTGCCATCACGGATCACGACCGCGGCGAAGCGATGGGCTCGCTCTACCACGCGGCGGGGCTGCACCTCATTTTGAGCATGCCCGCGCGCGGCACAGCCACGAGCGAACACCTCGCCATCTATGGGCTGGACGCGACGGAAAAGTGCGTCATCGCCGCCGTCGGCAGCGCGCAGGAGGCGGATTCGCTTATCCGTTCCGCCAAGCGCAAGCTCTTTATCGACATTCCGGGCAACGGCGTCATGCTGACCGTGCCGCTCAAGAGCGTGGCCGGCGGCAAGACACTGTCCTATCTCACCGACGATCTCAAAGCAGGAGGAGCGCCGAACATGAACTTTGAACATGAACTCATCACCGTTATCCTGAACGAAGGCTATTCCGACTTTGTCATGGACGCGGCGCGCGCCGCGGGCGCGGGCGGCGGTACGGTGCTGCACGCCAAAGGCACGGGCGGCACGCGCGGAGAAAAATTCTTCAGCGTCAGCCTTGCCGACGAAAAGGATATGATCTACATCATCGCCCACAAGGACGAAAAGGCCGCCATCATGCGCTCGATCAACGAGCAGGCCGGCCCCGGCACGAAAGCGGGCGCGATCTGCTTCTCGCTGCCGATCTCGTCTGTCGCGGGCCTGCGCGCACGGGAGGAAAACTGAATTTCCGCAACATACGGCAAAGCGCCGCTGCTTACGCAGCGGCGCTTCCCTTTTCAATTTTCAATCTTCCGACTTTTCCCCGCGGGCGAAGCTCACGATGTCGCCCACGCCGTTTAGGACCATGCTCGGGCGATAGGCGTAGGTCTTGATGGTCTCGCGCGTCGAAACGCCCGAGAGCACCAGCACCGTGGACATGCCGCTCTCCATGCCGGAGATCACGTCGGTGTCCATACGGTCGCCGACCATGACGGCCTCGGCCGAGTGGCAGTGCAGCATTCTGAGGCCCGTGCGCATCATCAGCGGGTTGGGCTTGCCGCAGAAGTACGCCTGCGTGCCGGTCGCCATCTCAATGGGCGCGACGAGCGCGCGGCAGGCAGGCACGATGCCGTTTTCGATGGGGCCGGAAACGTCGGAATTCGCGCCGATGAGCTTTGCGCCCTTCCAGACGAGGTTCGTCGCCTTCGTCAGCGTATCGAGCGAATAGGAGCGTCCCTCGCCCACGACGACATAGTCGGGGTTCACATCGTTCATCGTGATGCCTGCGTCGTAGAGCGCGTTCAAAAGGCCTGCCTCGCCGATGGCAAAGACCGAGCAGCCGGGCGCCTGATCGCGCAGGAACGCCGCCGTCGCGAGCGCGCTCGTATAAAAGTGCTCCTCCGTCACGTCGAGGCCCATGCGCGCAAGCTTCTGGCTCAGCTCGCGCGGCGTGTAACCGCTGTTGTTCGTCAGAAACAAGTATTCCTTGTTTTCATTATGCAGCCATTGGATGAACTCCGCCACGCCCGGCAGCACGCGGTTGCCATGGTAGATGACGCCGTCCATATCGCAGATGAAGCCCTTCTTTTCGTTAAAATCGATCATATTGTAAGTATCCATGTTGTATCACTTCTCCTCTCTTCTCTCCAAATTTCATCAAATACAGTATAGCAGAGGGATTTGTCAAAAACCAGCAAAGAAATGTAAAATCTGCGTGAAATGTAAAAAGAAAAGAGACGGCAAAGCCGTCTCTTTTTACTCTTTATACTTCGCCGCCCAGAAGGCGCGCGACGGTGCGGCGGTAAACCTCGCCGCAGTTTTTCACCTGCCATGCATAGCCGTACTCGTTGTCACCGTGCATGTTGCCGCCCGATGGGCCGAACGTCACGACCGGAATGTCGAGCGAAACGGCTAAAATATTCGAATCGCAGACCGAGGCGTCGTATGCGCACGGAAGATCCTTGCCCGTGACGGAGTAAAACTCCTCCTGCAAAATTTTGACAAGCGGATGATCCTCCTCCACCGCGAACGACTGCATATAGGGCGATTTTCTCGGCTTGAGGCGCACATCGACCTTGCCTGCAAGGCCGAGCTGCTCCGCCGCCTCCATGATCTGCGCGATGCAGGTCTCGTCCGTCTCGCCCGGAACGACGTAGCGGTCAACGAAGAGGTAGCACTTCTCCGGCACAACGAGCGTGCCGGGATTGCCGCCCTCCATATAGCGCACGCACCACGTGCCGTGCTTGAGGTGCGGGTGCTGGAGCGTCGGCAGCGCCTCGATGGCCGCGGCCAGGCGTCCGCCGGAGATAAGAGCGTTTTCACCGACCTCGGGATAGTGGCTGGCGTGCGCAGACTTTCCGTGGACGGTCACCTCAAAGCTGTAGCGGCCGCGGAAGCCGACAGCCACATTGTCGTAGCGGCACTCGCCCATGATGGCGTAGTCGGCGTGGATGACGTCCTCCGCCACAAGCTGATAGGTGCCCTTGCTCAGGCCCTCCTCGTCGGCGACAAAGCAGGCTAAAATCTTACCGTTGATTTCGTCGAGATGGGCGGCGTAGTAGGTCAGCGTCTCCAGGATCGCGGCAAGGCCGCCCTTCATGTCCATCGCGCCGCGGCCGTAGACCTTGCCGTCGAACTCCGTGGGAGTAAACGGATCGGTCTTCCAGCGGTCAGATACCCCGACCGTATCGATGTGTCCGATGAGCAGCACGGTCTTGCCGGGCCGCCCGCTGTCGAGCACCGACCAGACCGACGGACGCTCGCGCACGGTGTCCTCTTCAAAATAGCTGTAGTGCGGGTCCAAGCCGAACTCACGCAGGACATTCGCCACGTAATCCGCCATCTGTGCCTCGTGTCCGTTGACCGAGCAGATGGAGATCATATCGTACCAGCGCTGTAAAATCCGTTCCATACCTTAGTCCTCCTTCGCCTTGGCCGTACCGATGCCGGTCACGGCGTAAATGACAGAAAACACGATCGACAGCCACAGCATCGGCGCAAACGGCGCGAATGCCAGATTGGAAACGCCAAGCGTCGTGGCGGTGTAAGAACCCGTGGTCGACCATGACACCATGGGGGCAAGACCCGTGCCGGTATCAAGCATCGTGCGCATCAGATTCTTGCGGTCGAGATGATATTCCGGATACAAATCCTTCACCATGCCGCCGACAACGGGATATGACACATAATAAGCGCCCGTGATGGTGAAGAACACCGCGTGCAGAATGAGCACACCGAGCGACATCGAACGAGAGGTCTTCGCGATACGCTCCACAAAGGCGAGCTGCACGTCCACCACGCCCGCCGTGCGGAGCGGCGCGCCGAAGATGCCCGCCGCGATCAGAAGGCCGATGGTCGAGAGCATCGAGGTAAAGCCGCCGCGGTTGAGCATCGAATTCACGACGTCCGAGCCGGTATCGGCGGAAAAACCGGAGTACATGACCGTCAGAATATCGTGCAGGCTGACACCCTGGCAGAGCCTCGCCATCACCGCGCCCGCGGCGATGCCGGCGATAAAAGTCGGGATCGTCGGCTTTTTCATCAAAATCAGCACGACCACGACCAGCACGGGCAGAAGCAGCACGGGGCTGAGCCAGAACTCGGCGGAAACGGTGGAAAGGATATCCTCATACACTTCCCCGCCGACGCTGCCGCCGGAATAGCGCAGGCCGTAAACAAAGTAGAAAACGAGCGAAATGAGATACGCAGGCCCCGTGGAAATGAGCGCGTGGCGAATGCCGTCCATCAGCGGCACCTCGCACACCGTGGCGGTGATGACGGGTGAGTCAGACAGCGGCGAGACCTTGTCGCCGAAGAACGCGCCGGTGCAGACCGCGCCCGCGGCCGCGGGCAGCGGCACACCGAGACCCTGTGCAACGCCCATGCAGGCGACGCCGACCGTCGCGAGCGTGCCCCACGACGTGCCCGCCATGGCCGACATCAGCGTGCAGAGGATGCAGACGACCGGCAGGAATAAGCCCGGCGTCAGCACCTTCATACCGTAGTAGATCATGACCGGCACCGTGCCGCTCGCCATCCACGTGCCGACGAGCACGCCGACGGCCAGCAGGATCAAAATGGCCACGATCATCGACGAAACCGTCTCCTTGATGCCCTGCTGGAGCTCGGCGTACGGAATACCGAAGCACCACGCCATCAGGCACATGATAACGCCGTCGAGCGCCAGCACGATGCGGTTGTTGAGCTTCATCACAAGAAGTCCCACAATGATGACGGCGATGCCGACAAGCAGCATCAGCCCTGCCTGCCAGGGCTTAACGATTCTTTTTTCTTCCATGATTGTTGTTCTTTCTCGTTTTTGCTGAATCAAATTGAAAAAGGATAACAAAAAAGCGGCTTCCTCCCGTTTAGGAGAAAGCCGCTTTTCCGATTCACTTGTTGACGCAGGTATCAGCAAAGCTGAAGCCGTTTTTCATTTGCTCGCTGGCAGTGCGCAGGACCTTGTTGAGAATCTGCGTGCTCTCCTCTTTCGCCATCGCGCAGAGCTCGTCGTTCGCCTGCGCGGCGAGCGTGAAGTCGCCGCTCTCGCGCATCAGCCTGTCGTATTTGAGGACGATCTGTCTGCCGCGGATATTCACCGTGTCCTGATAGCCCCAGACGTTCTGGATGCACGAGCCGTAGCACTTGTCGGCCAGCGCGCCGACAAAGCGGCTGACCCAGTAGAGATTGTCGGTCTCGGCGTCGAGCGTCACATTGCTCAAATAGTCCGGCATCTGCGGGACATTTGTGTACACCGGCAGCCACGCGGAAAATGTCGTGGAGCCGAAGCACACCCACTCGATACCCTTAATGGCATCGGGGACATCGCTTCTAATTTGACAGATCGTCGTCACGCCCGTGCGGTTGATGCCGATAGGACGGTAGATACCGCCTTTTTCCGCATGGCCCGCGTATGGATCGTAGGGCGTTCCCTGATAGTGGGACGAGAGCAGGTATTGGATATCCTCCGCGGCAACCTTGCGCTCGGGAACGTAGGACCACGGAATGTCATCGCTTTCGGGCGTGAAGTCCGCGTTTTCGCCGTCCCAGCAGTAGGTGTGCGGTGCAAGGCAGCGGCCCATGAACCACGCGCGCGGCGTATTGTAGATGTGATCCATGTCTCGATGCGAACCGAAAACATCCCGCGGGTTGAACTTGCCATCCTGATTCAGATCCAGATGGTTTTCCGAGATGAATTCTCTGAGGTCCGCCGAGCAAAGGTGCGATTCCTGCGCACCGAAGGCGTCCTCTAAATCGAACGAGTCCATACCGAACTGGTTCGGGTTGATGATGACGCGATCCTCGGGAATTTTCTTCGCGATCCAGTGGTGCCCGCCGATGGTCTCGAGCCACCAGACCTCGTTTTCGTCGTTGAAGGCGATGCCGTTCGACTCATAGGTGCCGTACTGCTCCAAGAGCGTGCCGAGGCGCAGCACGCCCTCGCGCGCGGAGCGGATGTAGGGCAGGACGAGGACAACGATGTCCTCCTCGCCGATGCCGCCGCAGCGCTCCTCTTCCCCATCCTTCGCCTCGCACAGCTCGACCATCGGGTCGGCCGCGAGCACGCGCGGGTTCGAGGTCGTGGTTTCCGTCGCCGTCATGCCGACGCTCGCGGCGTTGATGCCGGTCGCGGCCCAAATGCCGTGCTTCGGATCCACGCTCGGGCAGGACGTGTAGCGCATGGGGTTCTCCGGCAGTGTGATCTCCACGTGGGACTCTACGCTTTTATAAATCTTCGGCTGCTGGTCGGGCTCGACCACGATCAGCTTTTTCTCATCAAAATGACCGTCGTCCGTACGGGCGATCATCGTCGAGCGGTCATTCGTCGCCAGCTTACCGGCCAGTACAGTGGTGCAGGGCATAATGACATCTCCGTTTCCTGTCGATTTCACCGCAGCGCCGCTGTTTCGCAGCGCTGCCAAATTTTATCTGCATCCATTATATTCACGGAATCGTCCTCTGTAAAGGCAAAATTCCCTTGCAGGTGCATCCCCCCTGCTGCTCTGCCGCGAAATCATAACCACCAGTTTACTGGTGGTTATGATTTTTTAATTCAGCAGCATGATTCCCGCGCGGCCGCGCCGAATTTCAACCGAACCTCTTTCCCGTAGGATCGCCAGCGCCTTTTTCACTCGGTCCTCGGAAAGGCCCGTCGCTACGGCAAGGCTGCGCCGGCCGGAGGCATCTCCCCTCTTCTTGCGCTCGCGCAGCGCTTCCAAAACGATCTGCTCATCCTGAAGCGGACGCGGACGGGACGACCTCGCCAAACGCGGGCGAGATATCCGGACATAACCCGTTTTCCGACGTGCAGACGAGGAATTCCACCACATTGCGCAGCTACCTTGCGTTGCCAGGAAAATCATACTGCATCAGCTCGTCCAGCTTTCCAGCAAAGAACACGTCAAACGGCGGAAGCTCCGGCAGTGAAGACGCCATCTCGCGGTAAAACTCTCTGGCAAGCAGAAGGATATCGGCGCGGCGCTCCCGCAGCGGCAGCAGGTGCAGCGGCAGCACGTTCAAGCGGTAGCAGAGGTCCTCGCGAAAACTCCTCTCCCGCACGAGCTGGGCGATATCCGCATAGGACAAAAACTCGATGAGCCTGCTAGGAAGCGATGAGATCTTTCTTCCGACGATATCGCTGCTGCTCAGATTGAAAATTTTTTCCGCCACCGCGTTGAAGACGAGGACATTGTCGCAGGCATCCAGCGTGATGATCCCCTCGTCCACCGTCTGCACGACCGTCTCCATCTCGCGGCGCATGGATTCGTTGTTGTGGTTGAGGTGGTTGATCTCCCGCGTGAGCGCGATCAGATCCTTCACATACTTCGCCGTGACCTGATGCATTTTCTCGTCCGGCAGGCCAAGACGCAGCATGATCTCGACGATCGTGCTGATATCGATAGTGCGGATGCCGACATCGATGATCTTTTCAATGCACCGCGGCAAATAGTGACATTGATCGTCGTATTCGCCAAACGTGATAAGCGGGCGCGCAACGCCATCATCCTTCGCACCGGGGTAAAACGGGATATAGCGGAACTGGTTGAGGCCCAACGTTTCAAAAAGGCGCACCGCGTCATAGGCAGAGGACTTAAAGTCATTCAGCACATACACCTCCGAGCCCTCCGGCAGGCCGAAGACCTCGTCCAAGCGCTGCGCGGCAGACATTTGTCACAGCTGCACAGTGCTTTTTATCATCATAAATCAAATTTTTTGTAAACACCTATTGACACAGTAGGAATTAAGCGTTAAAATTCCTATCTGCAAGGTAGGCAATTATGAGCAAGGAGGCATGCCGCATGATGATCTCAACAAAAGGGCGCTACGCTTTGCGGGTCATGCTGGATATGGCCGAGCACGGAGGCGGCGAGTGGCATCGTTTGAGCGACGTCGCGCAGCGCCAGCAACTCTCCAAAAAATATCTGGAGAGCATCATGGCCGCGCTGAGCCGTGCGAATCTGGTCGAGAGCGCCGTGGGCAAATCGGGCGGCTACCGCCTGACCCGCTTCCCCAAGGATTACCCCGTAGGTGAAATTCTGCGGGCGGTGGAGGGCAACCTGTCGCCGATCGCGTGCCAGTCTGAGGACGGCTCCGGCTGCGGCGCTTCCTGCGACTGCGACGCGCGCCTTTTCTGGCAAGGGCTGGAAGACCAGATCAACAGCTATGTCGACAATCATACGCTGGCGCAATTCATGCGAGTCAATGAAAAAACACCGGCCGCCCCAAGCGGTACGGAAAGAAGATAAGGTGGTTCAATATGAGTAAGGCACTTTTAGAAATTCAAAACCTGCACGTGCAGGTCGAGGAAAAGGAAATTCTCCACGGTGTGGATCTGACCGTGGGACAGGATGAGACCCATGTGCTGATGGGCCCCAACGGCACCGGCAAGTCGACGCTGGGCTATGCCATCACCGGCAATCCGGCCTACAGCGTAACCGGCGGTTCGATCATTTTTAACGGCGAGGACATCACGGAGCTCCCCGTCAACGAGCGCGCGAAAAAGGGCATTTTCCTGTCCTTCCAGAACCCGCTGGAGGTCCCCGGCGTAACGCTGAGCGCATTCATCCGCAGCGCGCTGGAGCAGAAGACCGGCGACCGCCTGCGCCTGTGGGACTTCAAGAAAAAGCTCAAGGAGACCATGGCGCTTTTGAACATGGACGAGAGCTACGCCGAACGTGATCTGAACGTGGGCTTCTCCGGCGGCGAGAAGAAGAAAGCCGAAATTTTGCAGATGCTCATGCTTGAACCCAAGCTCGCGATCCTCGATGAGACCGACTCCGGCCTCGACGTCGACGCGGTCCGCACCGTCAGCGAGGGCGTGCGCCTGTTCCGCGAGCGGACGCACGGCTCGCTTCTCATCATCACCCACTCCACGCGCATTCTGGAAGCGCTCCATGTGGACGCTGCCCACGTGATGGAAGACGGCGTCATCGTCCGCAACGGCGGCGCTGAGCTGGTGGATGAGATCAACGAAAAGGGATTCAGCAGCCTGAAGGAAGACTGAATCGGGAGGCTCTTGACATGGCAGATTTGAAAGAAAAGACCTATGTGGAGGACGTGGACCGCAGCGTCTACGACATTCGGGACGCGGAAAATGACGCGTACCGCATGGAATCCGGCCTGACGCCGGAGATCGTCGAAAAGCTCTCCAAGGAGAAGGACGATCCCGTGTGGATGCAGCAGTTCCGGCTCGAATCCCTCCAGATCTACAATGAAATGAAGATCCCCAACTGGGGCCCGTCGATTGAGGGCCTTGATATGGATCATATCGCGACCTACGTTCGCCCGAACACCAAGATGCGCAACGACTGGAAGGACGTGCCGGAGGACATCAAGGAGACCTTCGAGCGCCTTGGCATCCCGCAGGCGGAGAGAAAATCTCTCGCCGGTGTGGGCGCGCAGTACGACTCCGAGCTTGTCTATCACAACGTCAAGGATTCCGTGGCGGCCGAGGGCGTGGTTTACACCGATATAGAGAGCGCCATGAAGGGTGAATACGCCGACATGGTGCGCAAGTACTTCATGAAACTCGTGACGCCCCACGACCACAAGTTCGCGGCGCTCCACGGCGCGGTGTGGTCCGGCGGCTCGTTCGTGTACGTGCCCAAGGGCGTACACCTCTCCATTCCCCTGCAGTCCTACTTCCGCCTGAATGCCAAGGGCGCCGGCCAGTTTGAGCACACGCTCATCATCGTGGACGAGGGCGCGAGCCTGCACTTCATTGAGGGCTGCTCCGCGCCGAAGTACAACGTGGCAAACCTCCACGCCGGCTGCGTGGAGCTGTACGTCAAGAAGGGGGCCAAACTCCGCTACTCGACGATCGAAAACTGGTCGAAGAACATGTACAACCTGAATACCAAGCGTGCGCTGGTGGAAGAGGGCGGCACGATCGAGTGGATCTCCGGCTCCTTCGGCTCCCATGTTGGCTGCCTGTACCCCATGAGCATCTTAAAGGGCGACAATTCCCGCATGGAGTTCACCGGCGTTACGTTCGCCGGTGCGGGGCAGAACCTCGATACCGGCGCAAAGGTCGTCCATGTGGGCAAAAATACGAGCTCCTATATGAACACGCGCTCGATCAGCAAGAGCGGCGGCATCAGCACATTCCGCTCAAGCGTTGTCGTGGAAAAGGGTGCCAAGGGCGCCAAGTCCGCCGTGTCGTGCCAGTCGCTGATGCTGGATTCGGAGTCCCGCTCCGACACCATCCCCGCAATGGACATCCGCACGAAGGATGCGGCCATCGGCCACGAGGCGAAGATCGGCGCGATCAGCAACGAGGCCGTCTTCTATCTGATGAGCCGCGGCATGAGCGAGGAGGACGCGCGCGCGATGATCGTCAGCGGCTTTGCCGACAATGTCTCCAAGGAGCTGCCGGTGGAGTACGCGGTGGAAATGAACAACCTCATCCGGCTCGAGATGAAGGGCAGCATTGGCTGAAAGGAGTTTGGACATGAACGATACGATTTTGATCAACCGGCTCCCGACCCGTACCTGGAACCGGCTGGGTGTGAACGAAACGGCCCTTACCTGGGGACGGGCCGACGATTTGGGCGAAGAGAAAATCACCGCCGCCGGTCAGACCGAGCGGCTTGAGATCACTGGCTCCGGCGAGCGCGGCGAGAAGATGGTGGACATCCACGTGCCCGCGGGCCAGACCGTCACGGTGTTTGAAACGCTGAGAGCGGAAAAGGGCCTGCTCGTGCGCACGGCGCTCCACGTTGAAAAGGACGCAAAGGTGCGGCTCGTGCAGATTCAGAATGCGGCACAGGGCTCGCTTCTCCGTCTGGAGACGAGCGGCGAGTGCGCCGAAAACGGTCAGGTAGCGCTGATCCAGGTCCTGCTGGGCCGCGGCGATGTGTACAGCGACGGCCAGTTCGAGCTGAACGGCAATGGCGCGGGCTTCACGGCGGGCATCGGGTATCTGGGCCAGAAACAGCAGACCGTGGACATGAACCTTGTCGTGAACCACTGGGGCCAGAAGACCACGAGCGAGATCAATGCCGCTGGTGCGCTCAAGGACGACGCGCAGAAGATCTTCCGCGGGACCATCGACTTTAAGAAGGGCTCCGCGGGCTCCGTCGGCAGCGAGCAGGAGACGGTTTTGATGCTGGGCGACGGCGTCGTCAACAAGACGGTGCCGCTGATCCTATGCGCCGAGGAAAACGTCGTCGGCAACCACGGCGCGACCATCGGCGAGCTGGACGAGGACACGCTGTTCTACTTTGAAAGCCGCGGCATTTCCGCAGCGGAGGCGGAAAACATCATGGCCCGCGCCGCCATCGAGCGGCTATCCCGCACGATCGAGGATGAAGCGGCGCAGGCCGCGATCCTCTCCGAGCTTGAGGAGGTGCTGTAAGATGGCGCATGCATATCGGGACGACTTCCCCCTGCTCAAGAGTCAGGATGTTGCGTATCTGGACAACGCCGCGACGGCACAGCGCCCGCAGTGTGTGCTGGACGCCGTAACGGAGTTTTATAAAAGTCAGAACGCCAACCCCTTGCGCGGCCTCTATCCCCTGAGCATCGCCGCGACGGAGGCTTACGAAAACGCGCGCGAGGCCGTTCGCGCCTTTCTGAACGCGAAGAGCAGCCGCGAGATCATCTTCACCCGCAACACCACCGAGAGCATCAATTTAGTGGCTTACAGCTACGGTCTCTCCCACGTGAAGGCCGGGGACGAGGTGCTCGTTTCCATCATGGAACACCACAGCAACCTTCTCCCCTGGCAGATGGTTTGCCGCCAGACCGGCGCGTCGCTCAAATTTATGGAATGCGAAATGGACGGCACGCTGGACTTAAATAAGGTCGAAGCCCTCATCACGCCGAAAACAAAGATCGTCGCCTGCACGCACGTTTCGAACGTCTTAGGCCGCGTGAATCCCATCCGCGAGCTCGCGGCGCTGGCGCACCGCGCCGGCGCGGTGCTGGTCGTCGACGGCGCGCAGAGCACGCCGCACATTCCGGTGGACGTGCAAGCATTGGACGCGGATTTCTTCGCCTTCTCCGGCCACAAGGTCTACGGCCCCATGGGCATCGGCGTTCTCTACGGACGTGAAGAATTGCTGAACGCCATGCCGCCGTTCCTCACCGGCGGCGAGATGATTGAATCTGTCACCCGCGATGGTGCGGTCTTCGCCGAGCTCCCGCACAAGCTCGAGGCCGGCACGGTCAACGCGGCAGGCGCCGTGGGCCTGCATGCGGCCATTGACTATGTCAAGAGCATCGGCTTTACAGCGATGCATCAGCAAGAGGTCGCGCTGACACGCCGCGCGATGGACGCGATCGGCGAGATGCCGCACGTCCACGTGCTGGGCTCGGAAAAGCCCGAGGAGCATTGCGGCATCATCACCTTTACGGTGGACGGTGTTCACCCGCACGACATCAGTGAGATCCTCGCAAGCGACGGCGTCGCCATCCGCGCAGGCCATCACTGCGCGCAGCCGCTTCTGGCCTATTTGAAGCATCCGTCCACCGCGCGGGCAAGCCTCGCGTTTTATAACACGGAATCCGAGGTCGACCGGCTGCTTGACAGCATTTCCACGCTAAGGGAGCGAATGGGTTATGGAAAATAGAAGCTTTTACAATGAAATTCTCACCGAGCACAACCTGCATCCGGAGTTCAAGCACGATCTGCCGGACGCCGACATCGTGCTCGAGGGCGTCAACCCGAGCTGCGGCGACGACATCTTCCTCAAGCTGAAGCTCGACGGCGATGTGATCACGGACGGCGCATTCGTCGGCGACGGCTGCGCCATCTCGCAGGCGTCGGCGGACATCATGCTCGGCATGATCGTCGGCAAAAAGAAGGAAGACGCGCTGAAGCTCGGCGGCACATTCATGAAAATGATTCAGGGCGAGGCGTCGGAAGACGAGATCGACAGCCTGGAAGAGGCCTCGGCTCTCCGTGATATCGCCCATATGCCCGCGCGCGTCAAATGCGCGGTGCTCGGCTGGCGCACGCTGAAAGAGGCCCTGCTGGACGGGGACGAGCTGTCGTAACGCGGTCGCTCCGCTGGATTTTGAATCAAAGCAATAATAAAAAGAAGCATTTGCCGCATGCTGTGGCAAATGCTTCTTTTTTCTTCAAGCAAAGCAGGGCGAGAATTCGGCCTTTGCCGAATTTTCCGTTCCTCTCCCACCTGCTCATTGATCGTAATGCTCCAAAAACGAGTGCACCTCGCCTTTCGTCTTGTAGCCGGGGAAGGTGTCGAGCGCGACGGTGTGGATGCTGTTGAAGATGGATTTTTCGATGTTGGGGTTGTCCCGCTTCAATCTTCGCAGCAGCGTCTTGATTTCCTGACGCTTTGAGCCGCCTCCACCGTTGTCGCAGATGGTGCAGTTTTCTGTAAAGCGGCAGGCGCACTGGATGAACTCAAGCTGGTTGTACTGCCGCCAGGCGATGATGTTCTCCTCGTGGATGCAGTACATCGGGCGGATGAGCTCCATGCCCTCAAAGTTGTCGCTGTGGAGCTTTGGCAGCATGGCCTGCATCTGCGAGCCGTAAAACATGCCCATCACCGTCGTCTCGATCACATCGTTAAAGTGATGGCCCAGCGCGATCTTGTTGCAGCCGAGCTCCTCGGCCTTGCTGTAAAGGTGGCCGCGCCGCATGCGGGCGCAGAGGTAGCAGGGCGATTTGTCCGTGCTGTTGGCCACCTCGAAGATATTGGTCTCGAATACCGTGATGGGGATGTGCAGCAACGCCGCGTTGCTCTCGATGCGCTGGCGGTTGATGGCGTTGTAGCCTGGGTCCATGACGAGGAACACCAGCTCAAACGGCACGTCGCTGTGGCGATGAAGCTCCTGCATGAGCTTTGCCATCAGCATCGAGTCCTTGCCGCCGGAGATGCACACGGCGATCTTGTCCCCCGCCTGAATGAGTTCATATTTTTTCACCGCATAGACAAACGGTTTCCACAGCTCGTCGCGGTATTTTTTGATGATGCTCCGCTCGATCATCTGATAGGGCTCTAACGTTCTTGGCATGGATAACTCCCTCTTCTCTAATCGCTTCCGCCGCGGCGGAGCGTTCATTGCGCAAGCTCCCGATAGCAGCGGTCAAAAATTTGCAGAAATTCCGCGATTTCCGCCTCTGTTGTCAGGTGGCTGAGGCTGATGCGCCACGAGGATAGCGCGTTTTTCCGGTCGCGGCTCACCGCGTAGACCGCCTTGGACGGCGTCCCCTCCACCGAGCAGGCGGACTTCACGGACACGCAGACATCATTTTTTCCCAGCTCCTGCTGAAAAGCCGTCCCCTTGACGCCGTTGACGCTCAGATTCAAAATGTGCGGCACGGCGTTTTCCGGACTGTTGAAGCGGACTTTTGGATACTTCGCAAGCTCCGCGCGCAGCAGACGATTCAGCGCCGCAATGTGTGCGATGCGCTCGTTCTGATTTTCGATCGCCAAACGCAGCGCCTTCTCGATCGACATCGCCATGCCCAGTGCGGGCGTGCCGCTGCGATAGGGCGTGGTGCTGCCGCCGCCGTGGATCTGCGGCTCGATGACAAGGTCCTTCTTTTTGACCAGCAGGCCGCTGCCGTTCAGGCCGTAAAACTTGTGCGGCGCGATGCTCATTGTGTCCACACCGAAGAGCACCAGCTTGGTCTTCCCCACAGCCTGCGTCGCGTCCACATGGAGGCGGCAGTTGGGGTAGTCTTTCAAAATATCCGCGATCTCCCGAATCGGCTGCACCGTGCCGAGTTCGCTGTCCACCGCGCAGACGGCGACGAGCACCGTGTCCTTTCGCAAAAGCTCGCGCAGATGTTCCAAATCAATGGTGCCGCCCCGCCGGATGTCCACGAGGTCGACCTCGCAGCCCTGCTGCTGCAATGCGGACAGCGCACCACTCACGGAGGAATGCTCCAGCGCCGTGGAGATGATGCGCTTTCCCACATGGCGGGACGCCTGCACGATGCCCTTGAGCGCAAGGTTGTTGGATTCGCTCGCGCCGGAGGTGTAGATGATCTCCTCGGGCGCTGCGCCCAGAAGTTCCGCGATGCCGTCCGTCACCCGGGCCATTTCCACCTGCGCTGCCCGCCCCGCGGGATGGGTGGAATTTGGGTTTCCGATATAGCGCCGCTCCGTTTGACAGAATGCGTCCAGTACAGCGGGGTCTGCCGGCGTGTTGGCAGAGTAATCAAGATAGATCATAACGGTCTCTCCCATGCGGTCAGATCCTTGACGACCTCGCCCGCGACGATCAGGCCGACCGCGGCGGGCACAAAGGCGTTGCTGCCCGGAACCTGCCGTCGCTGCGTGCACTTGCGCGCCGTGCCCGGCGGGCAGATGCAGTGTGTCCGGCAGCTGATGGACATGCCGTCCAGCGGCGTAATGGGCGGCTCTTTGGAGTAGACGACCTTCAGCTTTTTGATGCCGCGCTTTTTGAGCTCGCGGCGCATCACTCTCGCCAGCGGACAGATAGAGGTCTTGTAGATGTCCGTCACCTCGAACGCGGACGCGTCCATCTTATTCCCCGCGCCCATGCTGCTGATGATGGGCGTTTCCGCTCTCTGCGCCTGCTCGATGAGCTCCAGCTTGCCGGTCACGGTGTCGATGGCGTCCACGATGTAGTCATACTGCGTGAAGTCAAATTGATCCGCCGTCTGCGGCGCGTAAAACGTCTTGTAAGTGTGGACAACTGCGTTCGGGTTGATCTCCTTGATGCGCTCCTCCGCCACGTCCACCTTGTACTGTCCCACGGTCTTGCGTGTGGCGAAGATCTGGCGGTTCACGTTCGTCAGGCACACCCGGTCGTCGTCGATGAGGTCCAGCGTGCCGACGCCGCTGCGCACCAGCGCCTCCACCGTGTAGCCGCCCACGCCGCCGATGCCGAACACGGCTACGCGGGCGTTGTACAGCCGCTCCATGCCATCCTGACCTAAAAGCAGCTGCGTTCTTGAAAACTGATTGAGCATACTCTCTCCCCGATTTTGAAAAATTCAAGCAGATTGATCGTCAAGCCAAATTACGGCCGACGATCTTACGTCTCTGCACCGATCTCGCTTCTGACGTTTGAAAAATGTCTGCATTGCGCCTTTTGCATCCACAAACATAGTATGATTGTTGGTTTTCGTATCATAGCACGAGTGGACCGGCACTGTCAACCGCCGCATGACCAGAATCGCGGCCCGCGCGGCGGATGATTTCATCCATGTTGACTTTTGCGGCCTGTTGTGTGACACTATGGGTAACACAATGAATCTGCAAGGAGAACAACTATGGCTGCCACTTCCGTTTCCGCGCGCTTTCAGGAGCTTTTTCCCGAAACAAATCTCATTCATCTTCTGACTAAGTACGGCGGCGACGCGGACGATATTTTCGAGACGCTTCAGGACCAGTATGACGCACACGAGCAGGAACCACTCGTCGGCCTTCTCGGCATCAAAGCCGCGAATATCGACACCTTTGCCCGCGCCGCCTACTGGGACCTCGTCAGCGACATCCGCATCAGGTATCTCTCTTCCCTTCCCCGCAGCGAAGCCGCCGCCATCGCCGCCGCGGCCGACAATCTGATCTCGCACCCCGAAAACGATGACATCGACTGGACCCCCGACGAATTCGTCAGCGATTGGAATGATCTGCACCGCGGCGAGGAGCCACTCAAATAACTGGTGCTAAGCTGTACACCATGACAGATGCAAAAGGGCATGGGAAAAGCGTTGAGGAGCTTTTCCCTTGCCCTTTTTTCACTGGTGCTGAAACAGGACAGTGCAAATCGAATGGAAGCCTATTATACAGCACGCCATCTGTGGGAAGAAGCTGCAAAACGGTTAAAGGGTCAAATAAAGGGTCAAACAGAAAAAAAGAAGTCCGAAACCTTACGGTTTCAGACTTCTCAGTGGAAGGGTGCGACAATCTGGATATTTTCCAGAGTACTCGCGCCCCTCCTCTCTTTTAATTCTTGATAATATTATATCAGATTTTATGAGTTTTGTAAAGGCTTTTTCTTATTGCTTATTACCTGTTTTCTCGGCTACTATGATGTTAGTCATCCAACTCCGCCTCGTGCTTGAGGATCGCACCGGAGGCCGCGTCGATCTCGTAGTCATATTCCATATTGCCGGATTTGAACTCGATTTCGTAGACGAGCTTTCCGTCCTCATCATCCAGCTCAATGTCCATGTCATACGCTTCATTTTCGCTCACGCCCGCGTGGTTCAGGGCAATGGACTTCGCCTTGGCGTGACCGATGTCCGCGCCGTCGGACGGCGCGGAGGACTTTGCCGTCTCATCCCCCACGGGAGCTGTGGCCAGCAAGTCCTTTTGCCCGCTGAGCACTTTCCCCGTGTAGGCATCCACCAGATACTCGAACTCGCCCCATGCCGTTTGCAGCTCTACTTCGTAGTGTGCAGGGGATTCGTCGAGTTCGGGATCGACCTCCGCTGTAACGGAATCCACCGCCGTCGTTCCGGCATACTCCTCCGCAGCGGTGCGGGCTGCATCCATACCGATGGGCATGGCAGGTGCACCCGCTTCGGCGAGGTTCTTGAGCTCCTCGACCGAAAGCTTCGCCAGCGCGTCAAACTTCAGCGTGGCGTTGAGTGCAAGCACACGGTTCACCAGCGCCGCCTTTCCGGTCGAAATGCTGTTTTCCCGCGCCTGCTGCGTAAGTCCCGCGTCCTGCGTAAGCGTCTGCGTCAGGACGGACGCCCTCGATTCGCTTGTCTGCAAAACACCGTCCACGGTGCTCGTCAGCTCGCGCTGGAGTTTTTCCGCGCGAGCGGTATCCTTGTCCTCCACCGAGATCATGATGGCGGAGGAAATGCTATTGAGGTAGCCGTTTCGCACAAGGCTGCCCACGATAGCATTCACCGCCACATCGAGCTTTGCGCCCTTGAGGTCGGCGCCATTGCTCATATCCGCAAGAATAGCTTTTGCATCCTCGTTGAGTGGGGTACAGACGAGCACCTTTTCGCTCCGATTCACCTTCAGCTCGATGCTCGGGTTCACATCCAGCGACACCACGGACACCACCGCGTTCGCCTGCTGGTAGAACAGCCCTCCGCCGCCGAGCAGCATCACCGCAAGGCAGGCGGCAATGAGCGATGTCCAGCTTCTCTTCGTTGCTTTTTTCGTTGTCATGTTGATTACCGTTCCTTTCCGCGCTTCACAGCGGGAGAGAACGCCGCTCACATCGTCCGGTGCGGTCTTTTCAATCGCCGCGGCCAGCCTCTGCTCCATTTTTTCATTGGTCATCGGGCGTCATCTCCTTCCAGAAA
>ERZ839767.1899-NODE-1899-length-29587-cov-3.485033_pt1 | contig 29587 bp, 21 predicted proteins | sample MGYA00519879_ERZ839767 | MGnify/ENA primary metagenome ERZ839767 (study PRJEB31850, sample SAMEA3708852) | human gut metagenome | biome: human gut; feature: human-associated habitat; material: faeces | place: China | collected 2014 ... | reverse complement strand
AATTGTGGATTTACTGAAGGAAATTAATGGAAAAGACGCTGTTACAGATTTTGATGCTGACCTTTTTGCAAACGATATGCTGGACTCCCTGGGGGTGGCTCAGCTGGTAGCAGGACTGGAAGACATTTTTAACATTGAAATTGATCCAGAAGATATTTTGCATATCTCGGAAACCTGTTTAACCATTTTTCCGAAAGCGGTATTCCCGTTTGCAATATTTGATCCCTCTGCGAACCGCGTGCAAGTATGTCTGTTAAATACACCGCTTCCTGCGAGCCACCCGGATTAAAATAGTTGGTGCTGTCACAGATTGCACCGTACCGATAAGTCCCGTTTGTTTTCAATATCACGTTATTATACGCAACAACATCTCTGCCGCCATGTGAAAATATTGCCGATGTCGCATAATTGGTCAAAACATTTCCATATGCCATAACATCACTTGTCATATCGTCAAAATAAATACCCATATGTGCCGATACCGGGTCATGAAAATAATTGTATCTCACGTGATGCCCAAGCGGCATGGCGTATGCAACCGAATATATGGTGCCTGCATCCGCTATTACCTTGGGCGACGAGCTGCTCTCGTTATATTCGACAATTGATTCCGGTGACTGCGCCTGATAAAAGGGATACCGATAGCAATTTGTCGCTGTATTATGCGACACTACCGTTCTGATCTCTGATCTTAACGCTATCGACCGATGCGTGCCCTTTGGCGTTGCAATAAAATTGTTTTGGATAAAATTATGCGTAGGCTTCAGATCTTTAAAAACCTGCTCGAAAAGCTTCGGATAATCGGTTTCCCATCCATTATCCTTTAACACCATGTTTCCGAACGACACTCCATCTCCGTCATTGACACCCACATTATAGATATAGCTGTCCATAATTCCGCTATAGGTGCACTTGTTAAAGAGACATCCCTCTTCCGCAATATTTCTTATCCGGCAGTTTTGTATAATGACACCGCTGCACTCATCAAAGCGCAACCCCTTTTTACCGCTGCCCTCAAATTGAATGCCGTTAAACACAAGATTATCTGCATTTTTTGCATTGATAAGATCAAACTCTTTATAAGACAGAAGATACTCATAGTCATCCTGATCATACGGATATACATACAACATTTGCGCCGCCGTATCCAAATACCACTCACCCGGCATATCCAGCTCCTCAAACACATTTTCGTAGTGGTGAGTAATATGTGGCGACGACTGTGCCGGATTATAATAGGACTGACCCTTTGATGTAATACTTCTCTTTTCTTTATTGATTGTAACCGGGTCCTTATACTGATCCCATTCCACATAATAAGCGCCGTTAAAGAGAATTTCACCGGTGTCCTTCCATCCGAGCGGTCTCGTATCATACATTTCATACTCGACACCGCTCGGAATATCCAAGGTCATTGTGCCCATACTGAGCTTATTGCCTCCGCGAATAATTTTGCCCATTTGTACCTGTCCTTGATTTGGATAGCGCGAAAGGGTCATTGCCTCTCCGTTTGCATATAAGCTTCGATTTTCAACGCTTCCAAAGTTCGTAATATTGAACCCTGACAGGCTTGCCGCTCTTACGTTTTTTGCAATTGCCTGGTTTAGCCTTGCCTTCATCTTGGCATCCTTAATCTGCGAAAAATCCTGACTCTTTAACCCAACTCCCGATGTAATCACGACTTTCTCATCCTGGTAATTGCTGAAGATTGTCGGATATTCCTTGGTTCCGGATGCCCCCTTTTCTATATCAATCGTTTGATCCAGCGAGTACGTCCCCCCGCGAAGATAAATGATTACGCCGTTTGGGTTAATATTCTTTTTAAATTTTGCTTCATCAATGGCCTTTTTTATTGTTTGAAACGGTTTTTCTATGCTGCCATCGTTATTATCTGAGCCATCGGGCGAAACAAACAGCTGCGTTTCCGCGTTAATTGAAACCGGCGAAACAAGTTCTATTTCATTTGGCAATTCGCTTCTTCTTGATTCGAATTGTTTTTTTGTTGTCGACCCATCGACCTTTTTCACAAGCGCATCCTCAACCGCTAAAGTTTCTATTCCGCTAATATTAACAACTTCAGCCTTTGATTTTATTTGAACATTGTCAATACGAAATATTGCATTTTGCCCCAAAAAGCCAAGTTTTCCGTTTACCGCCGCATCCAGGTTTACCACGTACGGGGCATCCATATTGTCCCATGTGACAAGCAGTTTATTTTTTTTGACCGAAACGACGATTTTATTAACGTTATCCCGGTTTAATCTGCAATCGCGATAAGAAACCAGTCTTTCATCTCCGCCATTTATTCTCTGATAAAACCCCAGTGTATTATGCCGCAGATTCCACTTTAATACACTATAATTGTTCTCGTCACGGTATCCCATCAGGACGCCCATATATGCGCCGCCGGACGGGATTGCGTCAAAGCTGATTTCAAATTCCTTTGCAAACGATTTGTTTGAAACAACCTTTTCGTCCCGCGCTTCCTCGTTAAAAAATAAAAGTTGTTTTGTACCATAATCTCTCACAGAAAACGAGTTTGCATTATCTACCGCAGCAAATAAGTTCATACCATTTTCAAAATCCTCAACAATCACAGAATCATCCGCCGCATAAGCCTGCATAAAGCCTATCATAATGGAAACTGTTACAAAACATGCTATCATTCTCTTCACTGTAATCATCTCCTCTCGGCGCCCTTCGCACTAACGATAGATAATACAAAATCCCCCGGATTGTGTATAGGTTTTATAAAACACTATTTTACTGCATTCGTTACCGGTATCCTTATAGCATACAATATCCCCGGTTGACGCTTCCCGTACCGTATCTCTTTCAGAATCATATAACAGTATGGTTTTAAAGTCGCCCAAATTGTAGATATACAGATCCTGTTCATTGGCAACCCGGTCACACGGAAGACTCGATACCCTGTAAAAATTACTGTAATCTGTCTTCGAATAAACAAAAACTTTTTTATAATTTCTGCTTGCGGAATATTCGTCAGAGTATAAAGGTATATCCTTTGTATTAAACCAATCCTTATCCCTATCATATACAACCCGAATATTGCCGGTATTGATTCGTTTGTTCTTGTCATAGCCGTATATTATTAAGTCGCCTTTCCCGATTTTGCAAACACTATCCCCATTCAAAAACTCAATGGTTTTCTTTTCTGCGGTATATACGGTCTCTCTTTTTCCGTTGGAATTGATTGTCAATTCATAGCAGGCTTCTCCATCTTGGTCGACTGCTTCGGCGATATCCAATACCATGCCCATCAGACGGCCACCCGCAACATTTACATTTTCCAGCGAGAATCCCGTATCTCTCACCTTTACGATCATAGCCGCAATTGCCACATTGTCTTTCTTTGTCCGATACAGCGTCATGGGAATCGATATTCTGTTTCCGCCGGTAATGGAAACCAACACGTTATAATCCGACACAAGGATTTGATCGCTGTCCCCGTTTGTCGGAACCACAAAAACCTTTGTATCAGGAGTAAGAGCAGCAATGCCGGCTATTGTCTGACTGTAAAATTCATAACTCTGTTCTGTGTTATCACATCCCGGAAAAACGCTGAATTCACTGCCGCCGTCCGCGTCATCTGCATCAGTATCTATCATATTCACGTTTCCTTCATGGTCCAGCTTTATTCTGACAATCTTTCCAACATTGTTCTTGATCAAATCATATACGCTTTGATCAAGTTTTTTATAGGTTACTCCGTCTATTTTTACTTTGTCCGCAACGCGCAATATTCTCTCTGCGTTATCGTCAGAATAACATTTTAATTCCACTTTTCCGTCAAACGATGCGGTATACGCCGTGTCCACAATATAGCAAAACAACGCAGCGTCTCCCAGCGATCCGTCAAAATATATGATTTCATTCAGCGCATTGATATAGAATTTTCCTGACTTTCCCGGCTGAAGCTCTTCATTAAATTCTAAGGACGACTTATACAACCCGCCGTCAATACGGTACATTGTTTTACCGTCGCTGCTTCGTACGTCGCTGATCTCCCCTGCTACAACCTTGTCACTGACTGTGACATTTACAAAATCCTTTGCAATTGATTCACCCACCAGCAGGCATTTCCATTTTTCGGTAATATCAGAGAAGCCTTTGACAGCGCCGCCGGCATCGGTGATCACATAATCCTTATCCTTAAAGGAAATTGATTTCTTTTCCGTCGCATTGTTTCGTTTATCGTATAGGGTCTCGCTTTTTGAATCATAAAAACCCACGATCAAATTGTAATAGCTGTTTATAAAGACAACCTCGGCAACCCCGTCATTATTATTATCCAAAAATCTTACGTTTCCGATTTTTGGAATGAACAGGTTTTTATAGTCTGTCACTTCTTTGCCCGACAAAGCAATTCCGTTATAGATATAAGCGGCTCTTTCCGATACGGTTCGGCTCTTTTCCTTATACCCGTCCTCGCTGTCACTGTAAACCCATTTTGTAATATCGCCGGTCTTAATATCCTCCGCCGAAGCCTTCCATTCCCTGTTATCGTTTTCAACCAACGCAACAGCTGTGTTTTTATTGGCAGACTTGTCCTTTTTATAGTACAAGCTCACGCTTTTGCCCAGCATATTCTTATAATCCTTCTGAGCATAAAACCGCACATCTCCAACGCTGTACTGATTCTCATTCAGGTCCGATTTTCCTACAAGCGATGTAATTCCATTGTCATTTAAAACATCATTTTTGTTATAAATTGACAAAATTTCCGTCATATATATGCCATTTCCTGACTTTATCTTGGTTTCGCTTGTCGTATAAATCACATCATTCACATTCGTATGAAGCATATTATAAAGCATAATAAGGCCGGCGGATTTTGTTAGCTGTTGATTCTCTGACACCTTGTCCAGCACATTGCATCGCTGTGCATACTTCAGATACCCTGACGGATATCCGCCGCTCTCCTCTGCCATTACCGAATATCCGAGAAGATACATTACCATTTTTACCGCCTCATTGCGGGTAATGGTGTCCGCCGGTCTAAACTCTGTTTGCGCGCGGCTGACGGCGCCAAGGTTTACCAAGGTCGAAATTGCCGCACAGTAATCATCATCTGTCGGAACGTCGTAAAAATACAGCCTTGGCTCCGACAATTCCTCGGGCAGCATCAGTTTAGAGAGCGCATACGCAAACTCTCCTCTCGTAAAATCGGCGCTAAGCTCCTCGGAAATATCCGTATCCACAACATCCAAAGCTGTCAAAACGGCAATCGCATCCTTCTCCAGCGCATATTCGTTCTTTATATGATTCGTTTCGGCAAATACAACGCCCTGCAGAAAACAACAAAACAACAAAACTAAAACAGAAATTCTTTTCATCTTAGACCTCCGCATTGATGATCTTCATCAGCTCATAAACCATTTTTGCAGTCTGTGCCCTGGTCGCGCTTTCCATCGGAGCAAAGCTGCCATCCTCCATGCCGGATATAATCTTTGCGCCGGCAAGCGACTTTACCGCTTCTTTTGCATAATCACCGATACGCTCAAAATCCGTAAAATCCTCTTTCTCATTTTCAAATTGATAACCCTGTTTTTCTGCCGTGCGATAGAGAATCACGGCTAAATCCTGTCTCGTAATATTCTCTCCGACACCAAATCTATCCTCAGACTGACCCGTAATAATTCCGTTTTCCGTCAAAGCCGACACAAAATCATAATACCAGTCGTTTTTGTCACAATCCTTAAACCTTAATTCTTGCTTTGCATTTTTAAATCCAAAGGCATTTGCTATCATCTTTGCCGCCTCTTCACGCTTTACATTAAGATTTGGTGCAAATTTTTTATCACCGACACCCGATATAATCTCTTTTTTGTATAAAGCATGAATTGCCTCCGCCGCCCAGCTCACATCGGCAATATCCGAAAAAGCGACCGGTTCACTTAGCGGCACAAGCTCCGTTTGTTCCTGTTTTTGCGCCGGCACAACCCCGGTGCCGTTCCCCTTGCCGCCGATGGCGCCGCCGCGATAGCCGCCGCCCGTGTTACCGCTGTCCGAAGCGGTTTTGTAATGATTGATCTCATCGGCAACATTGCGCAATCTGCTGTAATTCTTACCCTTTATTTCACTGCACAAATCAATTTTACTGTTTTCCAGCTTTGCATATTGTGATGCAGATACACCCATAAAGCGCATGTGCTCTGTTATCAGCACATCAATATCATACCAAGACGTTGCATTTTCTATCTTCTGTAATATATCACACTCTTTTTTTGCATTTTCTAAAGCCAATGATAAACCGGCGCTGCCATTGGCTTTTATGTCATCAAGCCCCTCGGCGATTCTCGCCAATAAAATGTTATTGTTTTTATCGGAGTTTGCAAAACCAACCTCTACGCCTAACGATGAAGCATATTTTTTTATCGCGGCAAGCAGTTCACTGCCGGTTATTCTTTGATTTGCAACATCCGAAACAAATTGATCCAACGTTTCCTTGTTGTAAATCTCTTCTGTTTGATGTCCCGACTCATTATCATAGACTGCCGCAACGGTATAAGTTCCGCTATTGCCGCTAAACCCAAATGTATCCGACCAGCTGCCATCCTCCGACACCCGGATTACTTTTGCATACAGGGCCTCCTGATCCAATTCGGATAATTCTCCATCTTTAAGATATACGGTAACAAGCCTGTCGCCATACGATTCCCCCAAATTACCGTTAACCTCAACCGTACCGTTTTCGACATTAAACCGTACTTGATCCAAAACGGCAGCATCGACGGTATCGCCAAATGCTAACACCAGCCCGCATAACGCTGAAACAAACACCAGTTTTTTCATAAGAATACGCTCCTATTTTTTATTGCAGAGTGCGGCGCCTAAACCGCACTCTGCGCTTATTTAAGATCTACTCTGCCCTTTCGTCAACAATCAGCCAACCAAACTTAAGCGGCGTCTTATATATTGGATTTCCGCTCGAATCAGTTCCTGAAACCTCATCTCCGTTAACCGTTACGGTCACCGTATGCTTGCCCTCAGGCAGATCCTTTATGCATAAGAGGTGCAGCAAATTATACCATGCGCCGCCTTGCGTTACCTGAACGGTACCTGTCCTGAGTCCATTGTCGATATCGTAATCAAAGCTTGCCATGCCCAGACTGTCTCTTACACCATATATGCCAAACAGTTTTCCGGTAAACTCAAACGTAAAGCTTGACTTAACACCGACCGGACTTTGGTGATATTGATTTGTGTAATAAGGAAAATTCCCGGATATCGACGGATGTCTCGTATTTTCCCATTCGCCGCTATACACAATCCGAGGATTGTCATGCGAAATCAGCTCCGGGGTCCCCATAAGACTTTCTCTTATTCTCGCTTTGTTTGTGTCTACATACTTAAAGTACTTATCATAATCCGTGTCAAAGCAGGTTTTGATATAGTTTGCATAGGCAGCATGCCCATCATCGTTTGGATGAACTGCGTCAGCAACATAATACTGATACCAGCTTTTAAGTTTACCTTCGTCAAACAGTCCCTTTAAATACCCGTCAAAGTCAACGCTTCCTATGCCATAGTGGTCAGCGAGCGCCTGCTGATATTTTCCTGCATTATCACAGTCTAACGGTTTATCCCCTCCAACGCCGTTATATGCGCCATATGGATAACCATTACGGTATGACCCGCTGTAAAGCATAATAATCACTGGCTGCTTGGGTGCGTTTGCAAGGCCGGTAATCAAATCCTCATAATATGAGAGACGTTCTTCTCTCAGTGCGGTTTCGGATGCAGCGCACTGATCGTTGACCGCATATTCAAGAAATACAACATCCGGCTCCTGTGATATAATATCTTTTTGCAAACGAATGATACCTTGATCCGATCCCGTGCCGCCGATTCCGGCGTTGATTTCTGTTACCGTCTTGTTCGGATACTTCGTTTTAAAGTAATTCTCTATCAGCAGCGAGGAATATCTTTTGGACTTATCCGACGCTCCTGCGCCCTCGGTGATCGAACCGCCAAGGAACGCAACCTTCAGCTCTCCCGGCGCATCATTTAGATTTGCCAGACCGCTGCTGTTTTTTGTTCCGCTGCATATACTGCTTGCAAGCGGCATCAGCGTGTCTTTGGTCCATGCAAATGCCTTTACCTCGTATACGTCATTGGACGCTTCCTCTGTTAATGCCGTCACGCTTTCCTGAATAAACTTATCTCCGTTTTTGTCATATTCAAGTGTTTTATCCGCCGGACTTGCCTGCAGCAGTCTGCCATCCTCGGCATATGCGGCAAGAATCAGCTGATAAGCATCCTCGCCGGCATAGATGTTAAATACCTCTGCCTTTATCGTAAACGGACCTTTTTCATACGGAATATGCGCCCTTTTGCCTGCCGCGTTTAAAAGCGATAGCGAAACATCACAGGGAACCTGATCCGACAGCACTGTTACCGAATAATCCTCGACGGGCGTGTCCCCTTTTTTTACCCTGACGGATAAATCTCTTGGGTTGTCACAGGTAAATTTATAAAAGAAACTGCCGCCTATTTTACACTCTGTCATGCCGGCGTGCACCATCGTTTTGTCCTTATCTTCCGCTATCACGGACACGATGGTTCCCGAATCATAAGCCGTATCGCCTTTTACAACAACGCTTTTGTATCCCGAAAGATTCTCTACCGGCGCCGCCGTTACCACCGTCACAAAAGACAGCAGCACTGCAGCAACCATCAATATACTGATAACCCTTTTCAAAACTTTTCCCTCCTTTTTAATGCAAAGGCACGTCGATTGCCATATGATAAGCATTCAGGTTTGCCCTGGTATCCCAAAGCATAACCAAAGCCTCTGCCGGCGTTTCTCCTTCTGGAACGGAAGCAGTCAAATCACATGTTTCCGTACCGTTATTTGCGGAAACCGCACTAAATTCTTTGACCGCAATGCCGATCATCTTATTGGCGCTGTTATAGACTGCCAGCGCAACGTACGCCGGAGCGGACGACCCGGTTGGGTTTGTAACCGTCACGTTTGCAGTTACACTGCCGCCTGCAGACGAAGAAGTGTTAACGGCTGCAAACAGGCTCTTGCTGAGTCTGGTCTTAAAGCTTCTTGTATAATCCTCTGCCATCGGAATATCGTTTGCATCCAACAGCCCCGCCGCAAGAGAAAACTCCACGTTTGCATTATACTTTAATCCGCCGGTAACCTTCACTCTCGCAGTTTTCGCATCGTCCATACTCACAATGATGCGGCTCTGCGGAATTGTCTCTCCGTTTTGTTTGATGCAAATATTCTTTCTAATATCCATAGCCTCAGACCCTACATCCTGGGAAAACGTAAGCAGAATATCCTCTGCGGCGTCAAAGTTTTCACCAAGGTTTGACGTTACGGTCAACGGCTTCCACGCCTCAATCTTCACGTCGTCAAGCCAATGTGAGGTCGCCGGCAACTCTATGTTAGCGTAGTAGTTATAGTATCCTTCAAACCACAGATAGCCGGAGTCGGTAAGCGTCCCGAATATATACTGATTTTCACCCGTCTTTTTGCCATCGATAAAGGTTTGAAAAACCCCGTCTCTTTGTATCAAAAGCGTAACCGCATGCCACTCTCCGTCAGCAACCGACTTTGTTGCGGCGGATATATCGGTCGATGCGCTCTTTACCTTGTCAAAAGCCATTCCCGTCCTGCTGGCGCCGATAAATGTCACACCGCTTCTGTCACCATAGGTCCCCCAATACTCATGCGTCTGTCCGTTATAACTTCTCCTGCCGTAAACCATTCTTTCACCGTTTGCATTCATGATTGTTGCAAAGTCCGGCCACAAAATGGTTGACTCACCGGCATCCATTCTGGTTTTAAAGCTCACTTTTAAATTTTCGTCCTCTTTCAGCCCGGAGTACGGAATCTTTAACTGCGTATTGTAGTCTCCCTGAATTTGTTTCCAGCTGGTCTGCCATGCTTCTGCGCCGTCGCCCACTGCCATTGGCGTAAATGTCATTTTTAAAGCCTTATTTGCCGCGTTTTTTTCGTCATCCTTCACGCTTACTTCATTAATGCATGGATTTTTTCCGGCAACGCCTTTGCCGATCTGAATGTCTAAATCATCGACCGATGTCTCCGAATCAAAATGATGATAAACCGGAACCTTTGAAGAATCGGTAATCGTGTTTACCTGTAAATTCTTTATCAAAACGCTCTGGTCAGTTTTCTGAACTGTATAACCGGAAAACACAATTTTACCGCTCATGTTTCCCTCGGCATCCTCGTTTAGCGCTCGCATCATATATACATCGCCGCTCCTTTCGCCGAATGTATAGCTGACCTTTTCGCTGTTTAAGTCAAACGCCCATTTTGTTGTAATCCACTGTCCGTCCGGCTGAAATCCCACAGCTGCCTTTGTCAGGGTTGCCGAACCCTTCGCGTCCGCCCCGATTGCGTCTCTTGAATTGGGATATGTTCCGGCTGATGTATCCCAGTTTTTCCCCATGCCGGCAACAGCAATTGCCTTTTCTCGATCTCTGTCACACTGCGACTGATAGCCTGTGGTATAAACACTTCCGTAATCTTGCCAGCTTACGCCGCCGCCATCTGCGGCATATGTGTCAAAAGCTATCTCAAAATGCTCCGTCCCCTTTGGAATGGTAAACGGAATTTCGATTCCCGTATAATATAGCTTGATGTTTGTCCAATACCATGAGCCCTGGACCTCCGGCGACATTGGTCCCGAACTTGATACTTCTTTAAATTTTACCTCTGTAGCCGCTTGGGCAGACTGATATACAACCGCATTCCCGTTTGGAACACCGCCTTCTCCGCCTGCTCCGTGCGTCACGGTGACGCCGCTGAGGGGCGTTCCATCCTCTGCCACGAGAGACGGTAAATTAAGCACCGATGTTTTCGCAGCAAATGCCGGAATCGAAATGCTCGTAAAAATAACAGCTGCTCCGATAAAACCGCTCAATATTTTTTTTAACATGAAACTTCTCTCCTTTTAATTTTTATTTTTCAAAAACTCATCCACTTGCCTTTGCGCCTCTTCCGCTACCTTATCGACACCGGCCTCTTTCATACGTCTGACATAGTCCGAAAAATAAGTATTGGGATCTTGATAACCCATTGCAAGATAGGAATACTCTGCCGAAACCGCCGAACAATTCGCAATCTCCGTTCTTATATCCTTTGCCCGAAACGCAAGCTCAAGCAGCTCTGATTTTTTTGCCGTATCATTTTCTTCCTTGGTTTTTTCCCACAGATCGTCCGCCTGTCCCGGAAGGAGGTAGGAATGAAAGGTATTGCCAAACTTCCAGCTGCTGTTTGGATTATAGCCGCTGTTTTCCGCAAGCTGAATATGATTTTCCGACGTTTTGGTATAATGCGTTCCCTCAATGCCCCAGCAAATAAGATTATAAAGCTCTTTGTCCGTATTTAAAAGCTCAATAAATTTTAATGCTTTTTCCGGGTTTTTGGAATTTTTTGAAATACCAAAACATGTTGCAGAGGCATAGTGCCGTGTCATAAACGGATTTTGCAGATTGACTCCGACCACCTCAATATTAGGCATTTTATTTTGTTCCTCTGCAACAACGCCCTGTTTCCACGCAATGCCCCAGCATGCATATTTACCCTGGTAAATATCGCTGGAATCGGAGGTTACCGTTGCAACATCCTGTCTGATATAGCCTTTTTTAAACCAATCGTATGCCAGATCCGCATATTCCCTCACTTCCGGTATCTCACAAAACGGAATGATTTTATGGCTTCCGTCAAGCTTCATATATACCAAAGAGGAAAGCGAGTTAATCTCCTCGTACTTACCGCCAAGCATATACTGTGCTTTTAAATTTCTGATAGGGATGACGCCTGCTTCGTTTTCTTTTATCTTTTTTAAAAAAGGCTCTAAATCATTTAACGTTTTTACAGACGCAGCGTCAAAATTATACTTATCCGCCAGATCCTTTCTGAACAGTAGCCCGAGCGTCTGGGTAAATGTCTGCTGATTCGGAACGGCGTAAATTTTACCGTCAATATTCAGTGCGTCCCATGCATATTCCGGAATTTCCGACATTAGGTTGGTTTCCTTTTTCAGCAGCTCGGTAATGTCAAGCAAACCGCCCTTTTCTACCGCCTCATTATACTTATTGGTATAACCGGTAAAGCAAATATCATAATCACTTTTCGCCGCCATATTCATCGTCATTCTCTGCTCATATGCAGAATCGTCAATGAATTGGATGTCAACTTTCGCACCAATCTTTTCTTCCGTAATTTTATTGACCGCCTCGTTCACCTGTGCAATGTCAGCATACTTTGAGCCCGGCATATACCATACCAAGGTTGGTATATCCCCTCCTGCGATTTTTGTATTGCCGCTGCCGGAAATCGGTATTACCGCAGCCGCACACAATACGCCGCAAATTATTTTTTTCAATAATTTGTTCATTGTAACCCTCCTTAATTTTATATAAACTTTATTTTTATCCTTTTACGCTTCCGACCGTCAATCCTTTTACAAAATACTTTTGGAAAAACGGAAATACAACGAGCGCCGGGCCGGCAACAATAACCGCCATTGCCATTCTGGCCGTCTCAGACGGAATTTTTGACAGGTCAACCAGAGCGCCGCTTCCGCTCTCACTCATTTGCTGAAGCATCTCGATTTCGTTCATGATTCTTTGCAGCAGATACTGAAGCGATATTAAACTTTCTTTATTGATGTAGAGCATCGATGTCATCCAATCGTTCCACTTTCCTAAAAACATGAATAGTGCAACGGCCGCAATAACAGGCTTTGACATCGGTATAATCAGCCTGAAAAATATGGTAAACTCACTTGCGCCGTCAATTTTTGCAGATTCCGCGATCGCCGGCGGCAGCTCCTGAAAGAATGTACGCATCATAAATACGTACCACGGACTTATCAAGGTTGGTATAATGTAAACCCAAATCGTATCTGTCAGCTTTAAATACTGCGTAATCAATATGTAGGTCGGTACCAGGCCGCCGCTGAAAAGCATTGTAAAATATATATAAAACGAAATTTGCCTTCTTGCAATAAATGCCTTTTTGGATAACGGATACGCAAGCAACGCCATAAAGAACGTTGACGCAACCATTGCCAAAACAGAAAACAAAAATGTCACACCATACGCATTCAATACACTTTTAGGATTCGCAAAAACGTAGCCATATGCCGATAAAGATACATGCACCGGTATAAGCCTGTATCCATATTGAGACAAATCCGCCTCTGATGAAAACGATACGCCAACCATCAATAAAAAAGGAAACAAAATCAGCAAACACAGGATTGCAAAAACAATTGTCAGAAATATCTGAAAAACAATTTCCCTTTTCTTTTTTCCCATACCCATACTCTTACCTCCAAAAAATCGGTTTTTCTTAAAACAGTCCATAGTCTTCGTCAATTTTTTTACTTGCCCAGTTTGTGATAAGAACAAGTATAAAACCGACAACCGACTGCAAAAGACCGATTGCCGTCGACATTCCCATATCTCCCACTTCACGCATGGAACGGAATATGTAGGTATCCACCACATCTGTCTTTTCGTAAAGAATACTTACGTTTCTCGGTATCTGATAGAACATTCCGAAGTCTGCCCGAAATATATTTCCTACCTTTAAGATGGTAAGCATCACAATCAGATTCAGAATACACGGAATAATAATACTTTTGGTTGTCTGCGTTCTTGTCGCGCCGTCGATTTTTGCGGCTTCGAACAATGAAGCGTCAAGCCCCATAAGCGCCGCATAGTAAATCACAGAATCCATGCCAACATTTTTCCAGACATATGTAACGGTTAGTATGGCAGGCCATTTATTGGGTTCTGCGTACCAGTTTATACCTTCTATTCCGAATACATTAAGAATTGTATTTAAAAATCCGTTTTGCGGCTGCAAAATCGCATACACCATAGATCCTGCGACAACCCATGACATAAAATGCGGCGTAATCAGTATTGTCTGAAACAGTTTTGTTCTCGCTCTTGAGGTCACCTCATACAGCAGCAAAGCGACCAAAATCGATGAAGCGGTTGAAACAATAATAAACGCAAAGTTGTACGCAAGCGTATTTATGGTGATTCTGGCAAATACATTGGATTGAAAGAAGAACTCGAAATTTTTAAATCCAACCCAATCGCTTCCCAGTATCCCCAAATCATAACGGTAATCTTTAAAAGCGATTATTGTTCCAATCATCGGCAGATAATTAAATACAAACACCAACAAAACCGGAATTGCACACATAATAAACCACGGAATCGACTCCCTTTGATGAAAGCTCAGTCTTCTTTTTTTCAATTCTCATACGCCCCTTTATATCATTCCGTTTTCTTATAGTATTATTTTAATGGGGGATTCAAACTTTTACAATATAACAAATCTAATATTTTAGTATAAATTTTATTGCAATTTATGGAATCGGAATATTTTTTCTTGAAGTTTTTGTGAAATCTTACTATAATATAGCTAATAAATATATCGTATATAAAGAGAGGAGCGCTATCCATGCATATGAAACAGCACCTGCATTTTGCAAAAGGAAACTTTTTTATGCAATACGGACTGCTTATGTTTTGTGTTCTGCTCATCCCGCTCCTGATTTTTTACGGAATATTTACGGCGTACTACTTTCACAACAATCGCACAGAGCTGGAACGCAGCGCCGAAAAGGTACTGGATAATTCGTCGGCTACCATCAGCGGCTGCTTTAGCGATCTGGATCAAATGTATTCCAATTTTATTGAAAATGAAAAGGTCGCAGATTACATGCTTCATGCCTCCGCAAAGGATCTGAAAACATTATCCTCCTCGGCACAGCAAATTACAGCCCTGCTAAATGACTACATTGTCTCACACCAGTATATTGCAAGCATTTATGTTTACAAGGATTATAACAAGTACTGTCTGAGCTCCCATTCTGTCTATGTAACCAACAATTACATAGACGCCTTTTCTGACAGCTCCTGCTTTACCGACTATGAAACAAGCTGTAACTATATTACGGTACGAAACGCAGTCTTTGACAATGCAACCGTGCAATATATCACGTTATACTATCCCATCTACATCATGGGCAAAGAGCTTGGAATTATGGCAGTAAACATTTCTGACTCTGATTTTTTTACCAGCTTAAACAGTCTGGAAAAGGAATGCTTTCATGCCTATTTGTTCCAAAACGGAAATCTCATATACAGCAGTTCAAATGATGCAAAAGCGGCATTAGATGCTCTTTCTGAGTCTAACGGAAGAAGATACATACACACCGATTTGGCAAACCGATATGTGTTAACCGGCGAGACCGTAAAACAGCATCCGGATTTGGTTCTGTTTACCGATTACCGCGAAAGTCGAACCAACCCTCTCGGCTATGTAATTACCGTATTTTTGTTGTTGCTTGTTTTTACGGTAATGATTTCTCTGCTGCTTTCTTATATGATAATAAGAAATATTTACCAAAGCATTCATTACCTTATTGCCACGCTGGATTCAAGCAGCTCGGAAAATGAAAAAAATCACTATCCGACCGAAATAAATTACATTGCCAAACAGATTATCAACACGCTTGACAGAAATGAGCAATTCAGTATCGCACTGAATCAAAAAATAACGGAACTGAATAAACTTCAGCTTAAGGTTTTGCAAACACAAATTACACCACATTTTCTGTTTAATACGCTGAATATTGTATCCGTATTGCTTTCGGGAAAACAGGCGCAGGAAAGCTGTACCGACATTATAAAAATGTTGTCCGATATACTGCGGTATTCCATCAGCGGAGAAACCTACATTGTGCCGTTTTTAACAGAACTGGAATACAGCAAAAAATATCTCGAGATACAAAATATACGACATAACAGGAAGATAAGTATCCTTTATGATATTGCGCCGGAGTTAAATGATATTACTATACCCAAATTTACATTGCAGCCAATTTTGGAAAATGCATTCAGCTATGGTCTGTCCTATGCAAAAAAGGGAGAACTGCTTATCAAAGGCCGCCTGTGCAGCCATGTCACGGAAATTACCATCAGCAATAACGGTTTTTACAAGGCTGATGACAACATTGACGCACTAAACAGGCTTTTGTTACAGGGGCATGTAACATCAAGCCATGTTTCCGGTCTGTTTAATGTCAATAAAAGGCTTAAATTGATTTACGGCGGCAGATACGGCTGCCGTATTACCCGTGAAGATGAAAAAATAACAGTAACAATCTCATTCCCGGCCGTGCTGCCGAATGAGATTTGAAGATTACGGAAAGGAAAAAGCGATGCTAAAGGTTATTTTGATTGATGATGAGGAATTTACACTTCATGAAATTGCAGATAACATAAACTGGACTGCGTTTGGGTTTGAACTTTCCGAGGCATTCTCGAATCCGTTTGAAGCAATGGAATATATAAAGAACCATCGGCTTGACCTTATTATCACCGATATAGAAATGCCTCTGCTCAGTGGTCTTGAAATTGCAAAATATGTTTCCGAAAACTTTCCCGAAACAAAACTTGTTTTTTTGACCGCTTATTCCGAGTTCAGATATGCCCAAGCTGCGATAGAATACCGCGCCGCATCTTATATCTTAAAGCCGGTCGATTTTAAAACAATAGAAAAATGCCTGCAAAACATAAGAAATGAAAGTCTTAACATCAGCGTAGAGGCCGCGTCAAAGCTGAATGACATCAGAAACGCAGTTATCAGCTATAAAAACGGAAAATCGACCTTTGAGGACGTCAAAAACTCCGTTTTAAACGCTTCTCCCCATCTATTCATATCCCCCGAAACACCAAGCGCCATTTTAAGACTTACGATTGTAGACTTGACCGATTATCTGAATACAACGTGGAAGCATGGATTGGAAAGGCTCTATACGGCGGTTCATAATATTATCTTACAAAAAAACTATAAAGAATTAAACCTCTCTGCCTTTCCGATGGTATATGATTACGACCGCATCAATTTTTGGGTGGTTTCTTCCGATAATAAAATGAGTCGTTTCACCAAGGACATCGCTTTATTTCAACGCTACTTTACAAACAGCTGCAGCGAATTACTCAATTTGACCTTTCATTTGGAAATTACAAAAATCGGTGACACAAAATCTGTTTTATCCGATGATGAAACACTGATTAAAAACTTTTCGGGAAAGCTGCTTGCGCATACCCAAAAACGCGATATTTCCGGCGCTTTGGACACACTTGCGCAGTACGAAACCGTTGTGCAGTTTTCGATTGAATATCTGCGGCGAATTGCCACATCTGTATTTTTAAGCGCTCCGCTGCTTCAGCAGAGGCAGCATTTATCTACGCTGCTTGAGTGTCAGTCCTACGACGTTTTAAGATCCATGCTTGTCAATATGCTAAGCGCTCTGGCTGAAGAAAACAAGGCGCAAATAAACTCCGGAGACATTATAGATTACGCTTTGGCCTATATTCAAAACAATTATATGGAAGAGCTGAGTTTACAAAAAGTTGCAGACGAAGTACATCTAACCAGCGCATACTTTGGCCAATTATTTAAAAGACGTGTCGGAAAAAATTTCATTGATTATCTCAATGAAACACGAATCAACGAGGCAAAAAAACTGCTGAAAACCACCTTTTATAAGGTTAACGAGATTGCGACAATGGTTGGCTATAAAAACTACTCCTATTTTCTCAAAAACTTTATCAAATACACCGGTGTTTCTCCGAGTGAGTTTAAAGACGCATTGTAAATATTCGTTCTTTGCGCAGGTGCGGACATATCCTTGGCCTATTTTATACTGCCGGTTCAAGAATATGTTCGCACTCCGCTTCAATGCTCTTTCAATATGCATCTCACCGATCCTCTTATTTTCCTATATAAGCCTAATCTTTCTGTAATTCGTTGGTGAAACCCCATAGTTCTTTTTGAAACAATGGCTGAATGAATACACATCCGAAAAGCCGCATTGAAATGCAATATCCGAAATGCTTTTTGAGGTGTTTAAAATTAACACTTCCGCCTTATTCAAACGAAAGTCCCTTAAAAATTCATGCGGCTTTTTCTTGTATATATCAAAAAACAAACGTCGGAAATGCTTTTCGCTTACGCCTGTTATTTCCGCCAATTCGCTGATTTTTAAATCCGAACGGCTATAATTCCGATTCAGGTAATCAAGAGCAATCGCAATTTGGTTCGCCGTTTTATAATTGCTGTTGTCAAAAGCAAGATCATTGTAAAGCAACCCAATGATCTGACATAAAATTCCGCCGCAGATCATTCGGGAACCGGGCAAACCCAAGCTGTACTCGTTAACGGCTTTCCGAAATAATTTTTCATATTGATATGCATTTCTTCCGGAACAAACAGTTCCGAAAGGAAGGTTATGATTTGATGAAGCGGTATGTCCGTCAAAATTAAAATTGACAGCAATATATGAAACGGCGGCGCAGCCGTAAGCGCTGCTTTTATCTATGGAACCCTTCGCTATATAGGCAACCTGCCCCTTCTTTATCGGAACAGTCTCCCCCTGTTTTTCATATCCGAGCGTTCCGTCTGTAACAAAGGCAAGACTATCGTGATTTCTGGGTTTATTGGAAATATAAGGAGCGCTGCATGTCAGTGTATTACAAAAAAACACCGCATCATGCGTATATACCATCGTTTCTGTTTGCATTTTCTCTTTACCTCCTTTTGATTTTATCATAACGTACAACGCATCAGCGTTTGATCACTGTCGACAGTAAATATGATATCATATGTTTTCCGGTATTTCAACAATAATGTCCGTTTGAAACAAATTTATTTTTTGAAACATTTACATTTTTAGAATCTGTTATATAATGAAAAAAAGTCATTTTTTTGAAGGAGAGAGAGCAATGAAAAAAGCGTTAGTTACCGGAGCAAGCAGAGGAATCGGATATGCGATTGCAAAAAAATTATCTCAAAACGGCTGTGCGGTTGTTATAACGGGGCGTAATATTCAAACACTTTCATGCGTTGCGCACGAGCTTGGAGAAAACGTATTTCCTATGGTTTGGGATGCTGCGGAATTTAATAAAGCAGATGAAAAAATAAAGGAAGCGGCCGCAATCCTTGGCGGGCTTGATATCGTGGTAAATAATGCCGGAATTTTTGCCCAAAGAAATGAATGGGACAGGGAAAACCTTTTAAAAACAACGATCAACGAATGGCAGGATGTTATAAATGTTAATGCAAGCGCAGTGTTTTTTACAATGCAGGCGTCTGTCAAATACATGCTTAAAAACAATGTTAAAGGAAATATTTTAAACATCACATCGGTAGCGGGCGAAGAGCCTGTTTACGGCGCATACGGAGGTTCAAAAATCCTTGCAACCAGTCTGACACGCGGTTGGGGCAAGATGTTTGCCGCCGACGGAATAACCATAAACGGAATTGCTCCGGGTCCTGTCGCAACCGAAATGAACAATTGGCATGAGGGAGATTCCATGAAACATGACAGAATACCGTATGGACGCTTTGCAACAATTGATGAAATTGCGGATCTTGCTATGTACCTTTTGAGCGGCAACGCAAGGCTGATCTGCGGGGAAACCGTCATTTTAGACGGCGGATATTCTATCAGGTAATCGGGGAGGACAAATAAAATGAATGAGAGAATTGAAAAATTGGTTAACAAGACGGTGTCGGGTGAAATGTATGTTTACCCGGTAAAAACAGAGTATGACCGCTGTGACTTGTTTTTGCCGCCGGTAAAAATGTCCGCAAAAAGAGTCTGCGAATATATAAGAAATCAGGAGCCGCTAATTGTTCCCGAGTCATGCTTTACGGGCTTGATCAAGTTTGACAATAGCGTGGAGGGTGATATCTTTGGACGACCGGGACATGCGAATTTCGAAAAGGCTTGCAATAACTTTTATAACCAACCGGTTGATAATCTGCTTACCTTTGAATGGCAGCATTCGGCAGGTGATTTCGGTAAAATTATTACCGGCGGTATAACCGGAGTTAAGGACGAAATTCAAAAATCAATTCAAAACCACAAAGAAGATGAAAACGCCCTCCGATTTTTGGAAACACAATTAGACATTTGCGACGCGATTATTGACTGGGCAAAAAAATGCTCGGAAAAAGCGCTGATCGTTTCTGAAAGTACAAAAAATACCGAATATAAAAAAAATTTGGAGAGATTATCTCAGGCGCTGGAACATGTCCCCCAAAACCCGGCGAAAAATTTTTATGAGGCGATTTTGTCGTTATATGTTTGTTACGGTTTCATTCCCGACAGTATCGGGTTAATCGACAGATATTTATATCCGTTTTACAAAAAGGACATCGAGAACGGAGTTTTGACAAAAGAAGAAGCGTCCGGATATTTGCAGGAACTATTCTTAATGCTGCAAGCGAGAATCCACATTTCCAGCGACCGATTTTACCGTGGCGGTGAATCTCATTTTTGCGTGGGCGGATATCTTGAAAACGGCGAGGATGGGTTTAATGAATTATCTAAGCTGATTGTTGATTCTCTTATGGAGTTGCCCACGTGGATACCACAGATTTCTCTTCGCTGGACACCAAAAACACCGCATAAGGTATTGCATTACATGATGGATTGCGAGAGAAAGGATCCCAACAAACGAATAGCCTTTGTTAACGATGATCCGCGCGTAGACGGTTTGATGAAATACACGGGGCTTTCATATGAAAGAGCCGTAAACTACACGATGATCGGCTGCAACGAAATAGCCCTTCCGGGCGGAATTGTTTTTGGGTTTGATCCGATGAATATCGTCAGATGCGTCCAAAATACTTTCTTTAACAGAAGTGATGATATTATAAAAGCAAAAACCTTCGATGAGTTTTATGATGTATTCCAAAAAGAAATGTTTCAGGATTTATGGGAGGCTGACAAAATCGGAAAGGGATTTCAAACCATACGCGAACGGGACTGCAATCTTGTCAGCAACATATTTATCGACGGCTGTATTGAACACGCAAAAAGTGTTACTCAAGGAGGAACTGATACTTACATTGCCGTAGGATTGCTTATCGGTATTTCAAACGTAATCGATTCTCTTTCTGTGACAAAACAATTGGTTTTTGACGAAAAGCGAGTAACAATGGAACAATTGATTGACGCGCTGCAAAACAACTGGAATGGTTATGAGGATTTGAGAGAATATATCTTAAAAAAAGGACCGTTTTTCGGCAATGACGATGATTGTTCAAACAGCATCGCCAACAGATTCTTTCAAAGTCTGGATCATTGGAATACCGGTGATAACTATTTGAAAAAGCCGTTGGTGTTTGGGAATCTTGTCGGATATAACGAACATCATAAATTTTTCGGTAACCATACAAAGGCCACCCCGGACGGAAGACTTGACGGCGATATGATAAGTTTCGGAATCGGTCAATCGGAGGGCAAGGACAGAAACGGACTTACAGCGTTGCTATCCTCGGTGGCAAAATGCGACCCCTATTCAATATTGACAGGCCCGAGTGTGACAAACGTTTTGCTGGACGAACAATTGGTGAAAAACGATGAAAATTTTGAAAAGCTTGTATCCTTGTTTGAAGCATATTTTCAAATGGGCGGAACTCATTTTCAGCTTACATATGTTTCAAAGGAGGATTTAATTAACGCGAAAAAAACGCCCGATAAATACAAGAATCTGCGTGTAAGAGTTTCCGGATTTTCCGATTATTTCGTATTCTTAAACGAGGGGTTACAGGATGAAATAATAAAAAGAACCTCACACACAAGATAGGAGGCGTTAATCATGAATAAAGCATGCATCTTTGACATTCAAAGAAATTCATTTGTTGACGGCCCCGGAATACGAACTACCGTATTTTTCAAAGGTTGTAACTTAAAATGCAAATGGTGTCACAATCCCGAAAGCCAGTCATCAAAGCCGCAGATCATGTTTTATAAGGACAAATGCACAGGCTGCGGCAGATGCAGCGGCATAACCGAAAAAGACACTGACTTTGTCTGTTTTAATGATGCAAAACAAATTTGCGGAAAGGAATATTCCGCCGATGAACTTTTTGATATTATTCAAAAAGATAAACCCTTTTACGAAACATCAGCCGGCGGCGTCACGTTTTCCGGCGGTGAATGTATGCTTCAAATTGATTTTCTGTGCGAAATACTGAAAAAATGCAAAGATAATAAAATACATACCGCTGTTGATACGGCAGGGTTTGTTTCGTGGGAGAGTTTTGAAAGAATAATTCCGTACACCGACTTGTTTTTGTATGATATTAAAACACTTAACAACGATATTCATAAGGAATTTGTCGGCACAGAAAACGAATTGATTTTAAATAATCTAAAAAAGCTCTTGGAACGCGGCGCAAATGTTTCGATCAGAATACCCGTTATCCCAACGGTTAACGATTCAACAGAGGAAATGAAAAGTATCAAAGATTTTCTTACACCGCACAAGCCTAATGTTGAACTTTTACCATATCATAAAATGGGAGAGCATAAATATAATGCGCTCGGAATGGATATGACACCATTCGATATTCCATCCAAAGAAAAGATGGAAGCATTAAATGAAATTTTTCATCATTAACGATTCGTGTAAGAAAGAAAATCCGGGGATTAAAACATCTCATTCCAAATGAATCGTGTGAAAAGGTAATCGGGCAAGCGGAGATGATTGAAAAACTAACCACGGTATATAACTTCCATGCATCAAATCTAGACGGCAGGAAAGGGAGCCTCTTTTATCCTTTGATTTTATTATATCAATTGCTCAAAGCATAGTAAATCGTTCCTTTTTGCTTTGCATATTCCATTTTTGTTCTGTTTCATAACGGCTATCGTAAATACAGTCGCTAATCAAACATACTATTTTAAATTGCGAAAATGATCCTATCTGACAAACGTACCGACAGCAAAGAATGAAAACAAAAAACTCCCCAAATGCTGACGCTTTTGGGGAGTTTTTTGTATGTGACGAACTTTTTCATAATTCCGGTGTCCTTGCCGGAATTTCAATACGCTTTCCATTGGTGTTTGTGACTTTCTGCTCCATATCGTTTCTATAAGATACTCTTTTATTTATAGACCCTAAACCCGTTTCCAATAATCTGTGATGACTCCGAAAAAATAATAAATGCCGACGAATCACTCTCAAGCACTCTTTTTTGAAAACATTCTGCCTCATTTTCCTTTAAGGCACAAATTAAAACTTCCTTATGCTCCATGGTATATCCACCGGTCGCATCAATAATGGTAACCCCTCTCGGCGAGTTTTCTACAAGCCGGTGCGCGACTTCCTTTCCATGATCGGTCACAACAAATGCGAGTTTTGATATATTAAGTTTCCGAATGATCCAATTCACCGCAAAAGACGACACCCCAAGCGCAATGATCCCATATAACGCAAGTTCTACCTGTCCAAACGCAAAAAGGGACGCGATAATGACCGCTGTGTCCACTGCCAGCAATAGATTCCCAATTCTGACATAAGGAAAAAAATGCTGCAGCAATCGGCTTAGTATATCGGTGCCGCCTGTAGATGCACCAACCGCAAGCGTCAATCCGATTCCTGCGCCGTAAAGGATTGCTCCAAACACTGTGCCTAAAAATACATCTTGGCATACCTTCGGAAGATAAGAAAACAGTTGCACAAACAATGTTAAAAGCGATGCCCCTATCAGAGAATGGATTACAAATGCCTTACCCAAAAACCATAACGCCGCCGCAAGCAAAATAATGTTTATCAACGCAAAGGATAATCCGGGTTCTATGCCAAGAACATGAAACAAAATGGTTGATAACCCCGAAACGCCGCCGCTTACAATTTTATTTGGAATATAAAACTCACTGACAGCAAACCCCACCATAGCGGTTCCAATGATAATTACTATATATTTTTTCAGTATTTGGTTCATAAAATCTCCAATTTAATCACGGTATACCTTGTCAGCATACCGTGATTAAAGGTATTCCTTTTATTTTTTTGCCTCACGGCAGTTTTCTACAAATTCCGCAATTTGTTCTTCTGTCATATCGTACGTTCCTATGTACACTGTTCTTGACAAAAGATCAAGCGTTTTTGGACACATGTCCTCCTGATAATCCGGCACAATGTTTTTATTCGCCTCCATTTTAAACGGATCCATAAGCGGATGGTAGGCGCCTCTCTTTTTCATAATCGGCGTCCAATGCTTATACACATGCTTGCCGGTATCAATAGGCAGACTACAGGTTTCCTTATTCTTTTCCGCAAAGCTGCGTGCCTCCTCTTCCGAATCAAACGAAAAAGCAATTGTGGTGGCAAGATCACCGGTAATATCATTGGAAGGAACAAACTTAAAATCATCTTTTAACGCTTCCATGATTTTTCCCTTTATTCCCCTGATCGATTTGATAATATCATCCATTTTCTTCAATTGCTCTCTGAGCATAGCGGCCTGTATCTCATTGGTACGATATTCAGCGCCACAGAAAAGCTCCTCCTTGATACCCTCCATCTGATTGCCGAAAAATGCAACCGCATTGCTGTCATGATAAATCAGCGCTCTCTGATACAACGCTTCGTCGTTGGTTAAAAGCGCTCCGCCTTCCCCTGTGCTGATAAGCTTGTATACATTAAAGCTTAGCGCTCCCGCATCACCGATTGTTCCAAGCCTTTTTCCATGATACCTTGCTCCGTCAGCTTGACAAGCATCCTCGACAATTTTTAAATGATGTTTTTTTGCTATACTGCATATTGCATCCATATTGCAGGGAAACCCAAGAATATGTACCGGAACGATTGCCTTTGTTGCCGGTGTAATCTTTTTTTCCACATCCTCGGGATCTATCGTCAGCGTCTCGTCAACCTCTGCAATGACCGGAATCGCACCTACGCTTACCACCGCCATAGCAGTCGCAATGTACGTATATGCGGGGACGATAACCTGATCCCCGGGGCCAATGCCGAGCGCCGTCATTCCGGAAACAAGCGCCGCCATTCCGGACGTCATAACCAGCGTCCTCTTTACATCAAACAGTTTTTTCAAATCGTTTTCCGCCTGCTCGGTTTCATTGTAAACGTTGTTCGTCTTGAAATAGCTTCCGCTTGCTACTACCCTGGATACCGCCTCAACCTCTTCTTTTCCAACTCTGTACATACAAATACCTCCATCCATTCATGAAATTTATTTTAAATATTTTTTGATGTATGCGATACTCCTTTTTGCGCATTCTAAAGAGTCGCCATCACACTCGTCCTGTTCAACAATAAAATGTCTGACGCCGATTTCTTCTGCCTTTGCAATGATTCCCTCCCACCAAAGATTTCCTTCTCCGAGCGGGGCATACGTTACCTGGTTGTTTTCAATTCTTTTCATATCCTTCATATGCAGTGTGGTAATCCGATTGCCCAAAACATCAAGCCAATGTCTTACATCGCCGCCGCCATGCTGAACCCAATATGTATCAAGAACAAACCCAATATTATGATCTAACTCGTCAACCATCCTTTCAAAAGCTGTTTTACCAAATTCATATTTCCTAAACTCATGACTATGATTATGATATGAAATTGATAGTCCGTATTGAGAAAGAAATCTCGAAAGCTGATTTGCTTCTTGAATAAATTTTTCAACCTCTCCTGCCGAAGCAAACTCGCTTGCAGAAACCCCCAAACACTTTATCCCGAAATCGCGGCACCATTTAACTGTCTTCTCACGATCGGAATAATCATTTAAATTGCATATTGTCCCGGCAATTTCCAGGTCCAATTCCGCAGCGCACTTTAGCGCCGGCAGCATGTTCTCGATGTTGCCAAAAATCTCAACCTCGTCATATCCAGCGGCTTTTAAATCCTGAAACAGCTCTTTTATATTCTGTTCCTTTGTCATATAGTCTCTTACCGTGTAGAGTTGAATTCCTATCTTTTTCACAATCCTGCCTCCTTATCGCCTTCTTTCCTTTGATTATAAATCCTTTTTTTTAAAAAACAATGATTTATATTCCTATAAAATGCACAAAACTTCTTAACAATTTACAGAGCCAAAATATTCAACAAACCCCGTAATATCCAAGGTATTTGCGACTATATATTTGCTTTCTTACTTTGAATATGCACAAAAATAGCATTGACAGCGATATTGTATTATGTTAAAATTGGTATGGGTGAGTATTATGCTTTATCAACCTCTTTTAAAATATGGAACACCTTACATAATAAAAAAATCTGAGGAATTCTGTTCCTTTCCATTGCATTTGCATCATGAAATCGAACTGCTGTATTGCCTGGAAGGCGCATTTGTTGCCAAACTCAACGGCGAGCAATATCACATCCATGCCGGGGAGCTTTTATTTATCAGCAGCATGACAGACCACGAGCTTATTGGGGATAAAAGCTGCTGCAAATTCATTCTTATTGAATTTGGGCCGATGCTGCTGCGCGAAAAATTCAGAGCAATATCTGAAGTAGAATTTGCCTGCCCGGTATTTGAAATCGCCAATACAGATAAAAAGCCATATGCGGATATTTATGCTTCCATAAAGACCATGTTAAAAATTTGTGAAGGAACGGACTCTGCCGCCGACTTGCTTATTAGCGGAGAGCTTTATAAAATATCCGCATACATGGTTTCTTTATTTATGAACTCATCGGACACCGTACCGTCCGAAAAAGTCTATAAGCGCAAAATCGAAGGAGCTCTTGAGCTGATTTACCTTAACTATAATTCTAATATTTCGATTGACGACGCCGCCAAAATAACCGGATATTCCAAAAGCAATTTTTGCAGAAACTTTAAATTAGCCACGGGGACCTCTTTTCACCAATACCTTGCCCAATACCGCATATCTAACGCATGCTACATTTTGAGAACAACGGACTATTCTATAGAAAAAATATCAGAAAGCGTAGGTTTTTCAGAAACGCGTTCCTTTTGTCGTTCTTTTAAAAAAATCATGCGCATGACGCCTCTGGAATATAGAAAACGTTAGGCGCACGGGGGCATCAACACCGACCTTTTTGTTTCATGTGAAACATTTTTTGAAAAGTTGACATTTTTCCCTTGTATTTCTGGATTTATGTGCTATAATGGTAAAAGGCATAGAGAAGGAGGCGATAAGATTTCATGGCAAAAGTGATTGCAATCACCAATCAAAAAGGCGGTGTCGGCAAGACAACGACCGCCATCAACTTAAGCGCTTGTATTGCACAAAAGGGAAAAAAGGTTTTGCTGATTGACAGTGATCCGCAGGGGAATTCCAGCAGCGGTTTGGGGATTGACAGCCGTTCTTTGGAACACTCCACCTACGATTGTCTGGCTGAGCGCCGCCCTATGCAAGAGATCATGATGGAAACCGAATATAAAAACCTCTGGCTCTGTCCGGGCAATATGGATTTGGCCGGCGCGGAGATTTCCTTGGTTGACATTGAAAACCGGGAATATCAGCTGAAAAAGTCACTGGAGTCCGTTCGTGATTCGTTTGATTTTATTTTTATCGACTGTCCGCCCTCCCTGGGGCTGATTACATTAAACGCCTTTGGCGCCGCAGACAGCGTACTGATACCGATTCAGTGCGAATATTACGCGCTGGAGGGGCTGAGTCAGCTGACGCATACCGTCAAGATGGTAAAACAGGGGCTGAACCCGGCATTGAAAATAGAAGGTATTCTTCTGACCATGTATGATGCGCGCACCAATCTGTCGGTACAGGTTGCCGAAGAGGTTCAAAAATATTTTGGTGCAACCGTATATAAGACCATGATTCCGCGCAATGTGCGCCTATCCGAGGCGCCAAGCTACGGAAAACCCGTCATTGCCTTTGACGCACGTTCCAAAGGGGCGCAGTGCTATCAAAAGCTGGCCGGGGAAGTCATCCGAAAAAATCGATAAGGAAGTGGAAAAATGGCAGAACATAAAGCAAAAAAGTCCGGATTGGGCCGCGGCATGAACCAATTATTCCAGATCAAGGATGATGGCGATGCCATTCGCAATATCGCCGATGAAATCAACCGATCGGGCGAAACATCGGACGACGGCAAGCAGGTTGTCGTGTTAAAGCTTTCCGAAATTGAGCCGAACAAGGGACAGCCGCGAAAAAACTTTGATATGGACAAGCTGGAGGCGCTGCGCGATTCTATATTAGAACACGGCGTTGTGCAGCCGATTTTAGTCACTCCCACCAAGGCAGGCACCTACCGCATTGTGGCAGGCGAACGCCGCTGGAGAGCCTCTAAACTGGCCGGATTAAAGGAAATGCCCTGTATTATCCGCAGTTTTGAAGAGCAGGAGGTCATGGAGCTTGCACTGGTGGAAAATCTGCAGCGTGAGGACTTAAACCCGATCGAAGAATCCGAGGGATATCAGCAGCTGATTGACACCTTTCATATGACGCAGGAGGAAATCAGCAAGCGTGTCGGCAAAAGCCGCAGCGCAGTTGCCAACGCCCTGCGCCTGAGCCATTTGAGCGACGCCGTAAAAGCCCTGCTGGTCGAGGGCAAGCTCACCCAGGGGCACGCGCGCACTCTGCTGCCGGTTGAAGATCCCGATCTTCAGTTATCCCTGGCAGAGCGTATTATCAAGGAAGGATTAAACGTCCGGCAGACAGAGGCACTGGTTGCCGCCATCGGCAAACCGCAAAAGCAGAGCATTACAAAACCGCAAAATCCGATGATGCAAAAATACTACCGCGAAATTGAGGATTCCCTTTCTTCCCAATTTGGCACCAAGGTAAAAATCCAGGAGGGTGCCAAAAAAGGAAAAATTGAAATCGAATATTACAGTAAGGACGATCTGGAACGGCTTTTATTTGCACTTCGCCGTTAATCGACAATTTTCGACAGGCAAAAATGTAGCCTTAAAGCTGCGTTTTGATGCAGCGCAATGAAATATCATGTCAAAAACGCATTTACGCCTTAAAACGCAATTTTGAGCCCATCAGAAATATTTAGCATATTTTTGAAAAATTGTTGCGATCTGCCTTTACGTTTGAAAGAGAAGGAGGGGAAACCATGTCGGAGGAAAAAAAGAATTTCAGAAAACTGAGCAGCTATGCCATCATTATGATTTTGGCGGCCGTGATTGTCATTATCATTGCAGCCATGGCAGACGACCGCGAAACCAAGTATGAAGATCAGATTACCGAAAAGGAACAGTTAAATGTCAGCATTCAAAACGAAATTGTTCGCTTAAAGGATGAAAATTATACACTGGGCAAAGAAAAGGAAGATCTTCAGAGTCAGCTGGAGACCCAAAAGACGGCGCTTACCGTCAGCGACACCATCAATCAAGTACTGATATTGTGGCAGGAAAGCCGCGCGGACGAGGCCAAGGCGGCACTTCTCGCCATTGACCGCAGTGCGCTGACGCCGGAGCAGACCGCCGCCTGTGAGGCGCTGGATCAGCTTCTTGCCGCAGCACAAACCGAAACCAATGAGAGTGAACCTCAAAAAAGAAAGGACTAAGATACCATGATTGACATGAAATTACTGAGAACCGAGCCGGAAAAGGTCATTGCCGCACTGGCACGGAGAAAAGAGAACGTAGACATCGACGGACTGCTTGCACTCGACAAGGAAAAGCGCGAAATTTTATACGAGGCAGAGCAGAAGAAGGCAGAGCAGAACGCCGTTTCCAAAAAAATACCGGCGATGAAAAAGGCCGGCGAGGACACCACGG